>Ga0256404_1005123_pt1 | contig 23704 bp, 16 predicted proteins | sample RumenRJG_01DNA_FD_185990 | JGI IMG/M metagenome (GOLD analysis project Ga0256404, IMG submission 185990) | Bovine rumen microbial communities from Lethbridge, Alberta, Canada - RJG_01 | ecosystem: Host-associated > Mammals > Digestive system > Stomach > Rumen | place: Canada: Alberta | collected... | reverse complement strand
GAGACTGCGATGCTCCATCGGATCTCCGTGGCGTATCAAGTCGAAAAGCGCAGTAAATGCCTCTCCAGGGGTTGCCAAAGGCGAATTGTTGAAGTCGAGCGCATTCTTTACTACGATCGACGCAATCCACCAAACCCAAAGGAGGACCACGAGGGATATGATCGTAATGACCGCACCCCTCGCTAGGCGATGATACTTGTTGTGCTTATCGTACTTGAACTCCATAATGTGTCTCCATCACACCTGTATAAGGTTACCATTTATAGTGGTAAGGGTGGCGGGAGGCGCTCCGAGGAATCCGATATCAGCATCTCCGCTGACGAGCAGGGTGGCAACTGCACCGCCTGCTGCGGGAGTGGTGTTGAGATCGATTGTTAATCCCTCATCGAAGAAGTTCTTCTCCATAGCAACCTGAATTGCAATTTGGTGGATATCTCCGTTGATGGCAGCCACACGTACAGTGGAAGTAGTCTTCGTGTAGTCGTTGGCAACAGCCTTCTTCATGTAAGTGTCGTTGACGAATGCCTTAGAGAACGCATCGGCGTTGTTGAACTTGTTGGACGTGATGAGTCCCAGGTTCTTGAGGTTCGTAGCGAGGTCCTTGACATCTGCAGTGAGGGCGGAAAGGTTTCCGTCAGCGCCGTCTGCAGAGAGGTAGGTGATACCTGCGAATGCTGCCTCTACCTCAGCAACAGTGAGAGTTCCAGCAGCCATGTTCGCCTTTGCATAGTTCACTAGCCAAGTGTAATTTTCGGAGGTGGGATCGGCAAGTGCTGCCTTGACGAAGTTGACTCCCTTGACATATCCTGCCAGGAACTGAGATGCTGCATCAGAGTGACTTGTAAGCCAGGAGTGTTTAGCTGCAACAACACAGCAGGTGTGCTCAGAGAATATGTCGTTGGTGAGTGCAAGGGTCTGATATCCTGCAACCTCAGTAATAACACGCTGGAACTGAGGTTCCCAGATGATTCCTCCCTGGATATCAGTATCACCCTGAATCTTTCCCATATCGCTGAGATTGGTTACGTAATACAGAGTGTTCGCATTGGGGGTCGTTCCGGCAATGAATTGCTTGAATTCAAGACCCGCATTGGACGCTATAGCGGCCAGTTGTGTATGCTGGATTGATGTTGCTCCGGGGTCTCCCAGAATGAGTCCGCTCCATGCAGCCTTGTTAGCCGCAGTTATTTTATACTCGGCGTCGAAGAAATTAGTGCCGTTCCTCTGGAGAGGATCGGTACCGCTCAGTTCGGAGGTCTTGATGAACAATCCGGATCCTTCCGAGTTGACGCGACCTACAATCTCGAAAGAACCAGCATCATATGACGTCTGGGCCTTATCCTGCGAAAGAACGTAGTAAGTAGCGGCACCTCCGCCCACCACTACAACAGCCAGCAGGACTGCGATTATTTTCATATTCATAGTATCACATAACGCGGGTGATAGCGTTACCTTAAAAATCATCCCGAGTCTATATAATACCTTTGGGTAATTATTATACAATTATACTAAAGTGGTTCTTCATGATACAATTGTAAACCTAAACGGGTATTATATCAAAACCAGTCTGAAACAGAAATGGACAAAAAGCAAAAAATGATGAGAAAATTGGTTTTTTACCACCGGTCCCGGAGACACGGTGGTTGAGGGGTTGACCGGGGTCAGACCCCGGCCCCCTCTCGGTTGATCACAACTGACTGTACATCCACCTTGCGATATACAATCCGACGAAAGCGACCGCGACGATGAACACGGTGCTCACGATATCGGATGCCGGAATGATACCGTCGTTGAAGAAGGCGGAGTAAGCGTCCCAGTTAATGTTTGCCATGTTTCACACCTCACTCGTCAGGAGTGTAGTTCCTGACCTTGGCCTTGAGCTCGTCGATGGTGGCACTTCCGTAAGGAGTAATCTCATACTTGGTGAGAAGCCTTCCGGGGTGCTTGGAATCGAACTTGGATCCGTCGGTGTCGATGGCCCAGTCGATCTCCTTGCAGAAACCAGCAGAGACGGTCTCGATGCAGTCGTAATTGATGTTGTCGCGTCCAACGGAAGAGTTGAGATGATACTCATCCTTGAGGATGTCGACGATCTCGTAGTTCCACATGGGCTGCTTCTGAACGAGTTCCAGAATTCTGAACTTCAGCGGTGCACCAACTATCATTTTCACTCACCTCCCATGACGGAGTCGTCCTTCAGAGAGACAAGACCCTCTGCGTCCTCGGTAGCGATAAGGTAGCTTCCGAACAGACAGATGATAAGTCCTCCGATGGTGGGCAGGACGTGGGCCATGTCGGATCCTCCGATGGCGTTGTCGACACCGAAGAACAGGACCATGAAGATGATGGAACATGCTGCGTACAGGGATCCGATAGCCTGTCCACGTGCGACACCGATGAAGGGGAAGGACTTGTACCAGGTAACGTAGCACCAGGCAAAGGAGAATCCCAGCAGGATGACGACGAGCAGGATGTAAGGATCGGTGACGATGCTTCCGATGGTGGAGAAGATCGGGACACCGCAGCATGCGATGACGACGCAGACGATGATCCAAAGGACCATTTCCCAGAAGAACCTGAGCTGGATACCGCAGTCAGGCTCGCAGTAGTCGAGAGCCTTTCCGGCGAAGGTACCCTCAAGTCCCCAGCAGATAGCACACATGGCTCCTCCGATGACTCCGAGGGTCATGTTGGCGGACTCTGCTCCTCCGAAGATGGTTCCGGCGAAGAGGACGAATGCTCCGATGATCATGATGATGACGGCGATATATCCCCTCTTGGTGACCTTCTGGTGGAGGTAAAGAACGGACATGATGGTTCCGACGAGTGCGTACAGAACACCGGCGACGGCTGCGAATCCAGGATTAAGGAACTGCGCTGCAACGTAGGTTCCGAAAACTGCTCCGGCTCCGCAGATACCGGCGTATACGAAGTAGATGTTTGCGGCCTTGAACTCAACGAAAGTCCTCTTGAGTTCACCAAGCTTGCCGAGCGCTCCGTTCCAGATGAACAGGATGAGCGTATCGATGATGGCGTTGACCAGACAGAGCAGGATACATGCCATGGTGTAGTTGGCATCTCCGCCGAATCCGGCGTTCTCCATGTTAATCATCACCTGGGGAAGGAAATCGGGCATCTCCCAGACAGCGTATCCGGGAACGTACCATACTCCCCAATAGATTGCACAAAGCAATGCGGCGACGATACCGAACTTGAATTTCTTCTTGTGGTTCGCCTTTACGTAGTCGTCAATGCTCGGCATACTGACGACTTCGGCGTTCGAATCAGACAATTATTTTCAACCCCTACTCAAATTGAGTGAAAGGAAATCTGATAGAACTGTATTAAAAGTCTTTTGCGAATATTTTCAAAATAGCTTTTGCTGGCTATTGCAAGGTAGGTTATATGAATCATCCACCAAAGAGGATCATTTAAATACAATTGGGACCCCCGCGGACGGTCCTCCGAGTATGTTTACGGGGGGCTTTCGTTTATATATAGAAGTTCCAACGGGTCTGATAGGGTTTTATAACGAGAGGTAATCCCAGACAACATGTCCAACATCGTTGATACCATGTCCGATGCGAGGATCTCTCCCGAGGAGTTCGTCGCATTCATCGAGATCACCAAAGGAAGCAAGATGAAATACGAGATCGACGAGGAGACCGGACTCATCGCAGTCGACAGGATCCTCTCCACCTCCACCGCATACCCCTGGAACTACGGACTCATCCCCAGGACCATCGCCCTCGACGGCGACCCTCTCGATGTTCTCGTCATCAGCAGCGAGCCCATCATCCCCGGAGCCCTCGCCAAGTGCAGGCCCATCGGAGTCATGAGGATGGTCGACTCCGGAGACCAGGACGACAAGATCCTCTGCGTCCTCCCCAAGGACCCCGTGTACAAGGGCATCACCGACATCGCACAGCTTCCCGAGCACATCGGAAAGGAGATCCAGCACTTCTTCTCCGTTTACAAAGCACTCGAGGGCAAGAAGACCGAGGTCGGAGCCATCGAGGGACCCGAGGCAGCCAAGGCAACCGTCAAGGCCTGCATCGAAGCCTACAAGAAGAAGCAGTAAACCCGTTCACCCCGCAGGGCCCCCGCCCTGCGGACTCCTTTTTTGTCAACGTTCGAAGAGCCTGTATCGGGAATCCATTATATTCTCCGAGTCGGATTCGTTCCGCATGGCAATATCTGAATCCGCCAAAGCGCTGTTCGATCAGCACAGCAAGTCCCACAGGATCTTCTCCCTGGCCACCGCCAGCAAGTCCGGCGTCCCCAACGTGGTCCCCATCGGATTCCTCTGGGTAGCCAACGACGACGAGATCTGGGTGGTCGACAACTTCCTGAACAAGACCCTCGCCAACATCAAGGAAAACCCCGTGGCGGCGGTGTACGCACAGGCCGCCGAGGGACCTGAATGCGTCCAGCTCAAGGGCAAATGCGTCTACGAGACCTCCGGAAAGGACTACGAGGGAGCCAGGGACATGGCCCGCGCCAAGTCCGACAAGTATCCCGCCAAAGGACTCCTGAAGATCAAGGTCTCCTGCGCCTTCGACACCACTCCCGGACCCAACGCAGGAAAGAAAATCTGATTCAAGCGGGGGTCTCCCCCGCCAATCTTTATTTTTTATTATTGTACCTCTGGCTCATCGGGAATCTTTCGTCAGTGGAGCCTTTCGCGAACCATGCTGACGATACACTCGCGTTCTTCGGGAGAAGGCCTCACCATGGTCCGCAGATAATACGATGCGCTGAAGATTAAAACGGGACTTGAATGCAGTTAATGGGTAAGCGGGGGCGGGTATCCCCGCCCCCTGAAAAAGGTGCCTTAAAGCGTTTACTCCTGGTCGACCTCCATTCCCTTCGAGAGCTCGCTCTGGGTGTCTGCGAACTGGCGTGCCTCGCGGACGGTGGCCCTGTCCATGGTCTCCTGGTGGGCCTCGTACTGGCTGACGGTGACCTGCGGGAAGGGAATGTTGATGTGATTCTCGTCGAAGACTATCTTCCACTCGCGGTTCATGGCCCTCTGGACGATGAAGAGGTCCTCCTCCTTACAGTCGGCCATGAACAGGAGATTCACGCTGGACTCGCCGAGGCTGTCCACACCCTTGTAGAAGGGTCCGTTGATGATCTGGGGAATGTGCGCCTTGACCCTGTCGATGTTGTCCCTGATGACCAGTTCGATGCGGGAGAGGTCGTCTCCGTACTCCACTCCGATGTAACAGAGGGCGACGGAGGTCTTCTTGGACTGGTTGATGACGGTGGAGATCTTCGAGTTGTTGACGATCTTGATGTTGCCGCGGTAGTCGACCAGCTTGGTGGTCCTCATACCGATCTCGGTGACGGTTCCCCTCCATCCGTCGATAACGACGATGTCGCCGACCTCGAAGTCGTTCTCGAACACCATGAACAGACCGGCGATGATGTCGGCGATCAGGCTCTGGGCTCCGAGACCGATGATCAGGGAGAGGATACCGGCGGATGCGATGAGGGTCGCGGTGTTGACTCCCCAGGCGCTGAGGCAGAGGAGGATGGCGACGATGAAGATCAGGTACTTCACCAGGCTCTTGATGAGCTTCATGGCGGTGACGACCTCTTTGCTTCCCTTGGCGAAGTACTCGAGGACGATCTGCACCACGAAGTTGATCAGCCATGCACAGAACATTATCACGATGGTCTTGATGATCGCTGGTATGTAGCTGACGGCCGTGTTGAGGGCGGAGTTTCCGAAGTTGTTCTGATAGAATACGGCATCTGCACCGTATATCTGGTCGTTGAAGACCCAGGTGAGCACCGTGAACACCGCCAGAGCGATGATTATGATGCCCTTGGGGCCCATGAAGTCTTGTTTGGTCAATGCTCTTGTCATTTTTGACACCTTTTTCATATGGAAATGGTTTCGCTGAGTTCCTTAGCCGTTCCGGCTTCGTCCCAGGTGATCACGAGGGTGGCCTGTATGGGCTCCGTCATGTTATCAGGGAACCAGTCATCGGGCAGGAGAATGACCTGCATGTCGGTGGGCGCTCCGGAGAACGTCATGGACGATGTCTGCGGGCCGGCGGCTGCCGTCTCGACGGTGATCTCGGCCCCGAACGAGGAACATACGCTGTTCCTGTCGATGACCGCGATCTGGAAGTTGAGGTATCCTCCGTCGTCGTCGGCATTCCTGCTGATCTTGTTGTTGTTCTTGTAGCTCAGGAGCTTCACGATGGGGGTTCCGTCGTAGGTCCCGAGGGTTGAGGTCTGTGCCGACCCGACGGTCTTGCCGTCCACCAGTACGGAGACGACGTAGGTCGTGCCGGGCAGCAGATTCACTATCGTTCCCGACAGCGAATTCTCCAGCGGCAGTTCCTGGATCACGTCCTTGCCCTGCGTCACCTTGAGCAGCAATTTGCCCTCTGGCACAGTGTCGAACGTCACGTAGTACGAGATGTCCGAGTCGGTAGGTATCAGCTCCACCTCGCAGTAGATCGAGTACCCGGGGTCGATGCCGGAGACGCCGAAGGCCTCGGCGATGGAACCCATGATGGGATCGAAGAACGAACCGAAGGGGGAGTCGTCGAGGACGACCGCCATGGCCACCAGCGACACCACCACGAAGGTGGATGCGATCTTCTGGATGTCGTAGTCGCTGGAGAAGCGGGTGCTGGTGGGGTCGTCCATCCTCCGGGGAGGACTGTCGTCGCCGAACTCGGCGGCGGAGGGGTTGCCGCGGTAGACCTCCCACTCGTTGTAGGGGATGTCCTCGTTGGTGTACCTCATGACCGGGAGGGGGTCGTCGTTGGTGTAATGGATCTCGTTGGTGTCCTTTATCACTGCTGCACCTCCTCCTTGTTCCATACTGCATAGAGCTTCAGGAAATGAATCTTACCGAGGGCGGAGAGCTCCGCGTCGGCTGAAATTGGGTCGCTGCCGTCCGCCTTCCTCGACCATCCGCCGAAGGTGTATCCCTCCCTGGTGAACCCGTTCTCCGGGAGGCTGCCCTCTCCGTCGCAGAAGAACACGGTCGCGGGGGTGCTTCCGTGTCCGCCGTTGGCGTCGTAGCGGACCACGCGGATAAGGTAGATCAGGAGCAGCACGACAGCCACGATGAGCACGACGTACAGATAGATGTCGTAATGCTTGTGGAGTATGATGTTGCCATACACGTTGAAGGTGGAGAAGTGAGCGGTCTCGAACACCAGGTAGTTGCCCTCGACCCTCGCGTCGTAGAGCTGGACGTCACCGAACTCGTCGACGTAGGCGACCTGCACGCTGTCGAATCCCCTCATGTCCTCGGGCAGGAGGATCTTGATGCAGTACATGCCGCTGAACGAGGTCACGCGCTCGCCGCCGTTGTACAGGGTGACGTCGAACGCTCCCAGGACCTTTCCGTTGGATAGCACGTTGGCCACCGATCCGGAAGCGGGGAAGGTGGTGCCCGCGGCCGGGTCGAGGGTGGGGGTCACACGGGAGATGGTGGCCGATGCGTCATCGCCGATGCCGGTGGCGTTGGCGACGATTCCCCAGATCTCGGCGGAATCCTTGGGGTATTCGGCGGTCTTTCCGTCGATGGCCTTTCCGTCGGCGCGGATGCCGCCCACGGTGGTGCTGTTCTCCATGAGCCTCTGCTCGTAGAGGTCCTGGGAGAACCTGGCCATGACAGCCTCCGCGGATGCTATGTTGTCCCTGGGGCTCTGGGAGAAGTCGTAGGAGATGCCGTACACGGCGGACCGGGCGTTCTCTAAGATGCTCCTGACCTTCTGCGAGTCGTCGATGGCGGCCTGGGCGTTGATGGCGATGATGAGTCCGGGAAGGTCCAGGATGTCGCTGTTGGCCTGCGCCACCTTGGCCGCCTTGACAGCGGCATCGGTGCTCCTCTCGTACTCGATGGCCAGGAGGGTCGCGTCCTTGATGAGCGTGATGTTGGCCGAGTTGGTGTCGTAATCGGCGGACTTGTCGAAGACGAACTCCCCGATCCAACTCTTTCCCCTCTCGGCGACGGCCCTGACGGAATCCCCGTCACCTTCGAGGAGGGCCGCATCTATGTTAGATTTCAGGGTGTTCCTGAAGGCATCGAAGTCTCCCTTGCGCTGGTCGGCCATGAGGGCAAGGTACTTGCCCTCGAACTCGCTGAACAGCCTGTCGACGGCGTACCTGTTGGATTCGATGGACTTTCCGTTGAAGACCACGGCGCGGATGGAGGCTGCGTACTGGTTCGCCAGGTCCTTCTCGGCCTGGGTGGAGTTCTCGCTGAGGTACTCGGTGACCGTCCAGGCCCTGAACTCCCTGTAGTTCTCGAAGTCGCCCTGAGTGGTGTTTTTCCTGAGGGTGGCGAGCGCTACACTGTAGTTGTTGATCCTCTCCTGCAGTTCGGAGAGGTTCTGGGACATCTCCTTGGAGGTGTCATACTCGAGTGCCCTGAGCAGGGCGATGTCCGTGTTCATGAGGCTGACCACGGCGGCGTACGAGGTGGCGTAGCGGTCCTGCAGGTACTTGACTCCCACATCGACGTTGAGGTAGAACTCGGCCTGCTCAATCAGCACTGCCATCTCAGTGTTGTAGGTCGTCATGATGACGTTGATGTTGAGTCCCTTGTCCATGGCGGAGTGCTCGCTGTTATACTCGGTCTCGAGATTGGTGCGGGTGGTAGCGATGTAATCCCTCAGCTTGGTGGGGACTCCCTCGCGGTCGTTGAGGTTAAGGTGGGCAAGGGCGGCGTTGTAGACCCTGTCAAGCTCATCGGAGATCTCAGCGGTTATGTATCCGTTAATCTGGTCCTCCAGGTTCTTCGCGATATTGAACACGACGTTGATGTTGTCGTTGAGCGACTTGCTCGTATCATAGGTAATGTGGCCCGCCACGGTCGGATCTATCTGGTTCTTCGCGGCGGCGATCCAGCCGAGGATCTGTTCGATCTTCTCCTGCTCCCCAGGATGATCGATCAAGGCCTGCTGGTAGGAGGCGATGGCAGCATCGTACCTATCCAGGAAAGCGTCGCAATAGGCGTTGAATGTCTCTATGTTACCGAGAAGGGTGGAGCTGAGGCTGGTCTTGAGGTTGACGAGCAGGTTGCTGAGGATGTTCACGTTGTCGGTGTACACCCTCTGGGCATCATAGACCCTGAGGTTCACCTTGGCAATGGCCGAATCGATGAGCTCCCTGGCGGTGGGCGAGGGATAGGACTGGTAGAGGGCGTTCATCTCGGCCAGGACGGTGTTCTTAACCTTCTGGTACTCTGTGCTGTGGATGCTGTAAACAGCACCGTCGAAGGCGTCCCTCAGGTCGTTCAGGCGCTGTAGGTTGGCATCCGAGCTGAGGTTGTTGAGGTACTGGATGTCCTCCAGGGCGGAGGTGTACTGCTGCTTGAGCGAGGCGATGGCTTCGAAATCGTCCACCGGCTCAGTTTTGACGTAATCTTTCAGGATCTCCCTGAGCACGACGAACGCGGCGGAACCGGATGAACGGTACCCGGAGAGGTTCTTCTCCACGGCGGCCAGGACCTCGGTGATGGCGGCCATGTCATCATCGTAGGTCTGCTCGTTGTACGACATGCTGCTGATGCTGCTGATGGCGTTGTCGATGATGCGCTGCTCCGACAGGGAGGTCTCTCCCACGTGGAGCACCTCTAACTCTTCGATGATGGATTCCTTGTAATCCTGGAAGGCCTGCTCGGGGTCGAACATGTCGCGGATTTGCTCCTCCAGTCCCATGACCATGTGGTCGAGCATGCGGAGGTTCTCCTCGTAGCTGATACTGCTGTCGTAGACCGCCGACCTCAGCTTCTCGACGGTGGAATCGATGAGGGCACGGACCTTCTGGGACTGTCCTGTGCGGTACATCTCCTGAACGGAGGAGATGCAATCCTTCCTCCTCTCGTTGAATCCCGAGAAGGCATGGCTCTCGACGTATTGGTCTACATTCTGGGTCATGGGCTCAGTACCCTCATTCTTCAGGGTGTAATGGGAACCGAACTGATCGTTGATGGTGACCTGGGCATTGGCACCGAGAGTGACGTCACCGGCGGAATTCACTGTGACGTCACCCTGATCCGCGGTTATGGTCAGGCTGCCCACATAGACGGTCGAACCCACCGGGACGGAGATCGTACCTGTGGAGAGAGATAGTTCAGTGGAGCCCAATGCGATGAACTCCGCAGCTGAAGTGCCCCTGTTCTCATAGGTGGGGTCCACCGCATCCTCGAGGCTGACGGAACCGCTGCCGAGTCTGACGAGCGGGGCTCCGTCGGTGACATTGGTCAGACGGACCTCGCCCGAGGACGTTCCGTAGAACCTTATGGAAGAACTGCCGGTATTAACTGGCACATACAGTTCTGCATTGCTTCCGAGCACTGCGGAACCGCTCTTCAGTTTCGCGATGAGGACGGAAGCCGCACCCGTACCAGATGTGATTTTCAGGGTTGCGGACGAGATGCCTGTGAATGCCATGGCATCCGTTCCGGAACCGATGGTGACGGATTTACCGTCATTCGACCCGCTGGCGGTGAAATTGATGCTCTTATCGGCGGAATCCATTCCGACAGTGTATTCACCATCCCCGGATACGGTCAGAGGCTGCAGGCCGGTGCCGAGGGTAAATCCGCCCGAGACCGAGACGGTTCCGGAGGTCAGGTATGCAGAACCGCCGCTCAATCCGATAAGGGTCCCGTTCAAGGCCGATGTGAAGGTCTTCCCTCCGATGACGACCGAGGCACCGACCGGCAGATCGGTCTCGCCTGCTTCGAGAACCACCTGCGTTCCGCTGAGACGATATGTGGTCGATGTGGCGGAAGCTGTGTAAACGTATGAGCCGATCTTCACCGAATCATCGGTTGCAACCGTAAGGGAACCGCTCTGTAGCTCGATAGGCGAGCTGAGAATCACCACAGCATCCTCGGTTGCTGCGGTTAGGGTCCTGGATCCCGAGGCCGGACCGTAGGATATGCTCGTTCCGGCAGGAATGGTCACTTTGTTATCCTCGAATGCGAATACTACCGAGCCCGCTCCGCTGTTAGCTATCGTCACTGAGGCTGTGGCCCCCGGCGGGGCGAAAGTGAGAGATCCGCTTGCAGGGATGGTGAACACCGCAGAATCCGTGTACTCCGCGATGACATCTTCAGTCAAATCGAAAACAGTATCATTCACGTTCAGACTGGAAGCCGAGCCCATGGTGACTTTACCATTCTTCAGAATTACGGCCGAGCCATCGTATTGAATTGTTACAGGTGAGGATCCTGCGGTCAGCAATCTATCGCCTATGGATACCAAAGCCCCGGAGAATGTGTATGTTCCGGTTCCCAATATTGCCTTGGTACCGTCGGTCGAGACGGATCCTTCGCCTGTGGAAGTGAACTCGGTACCCAATACGGTAACCTTTCCGTTGAATGTCAGATGGACGTCGGTGGAACTGAAAGTGACTATGCCGTTGCTGACGGAGACGCCTGCTCCCGAATAGGTGTACTCGCCGATTCTGAGCACCGTGCCGGATCCCAATCCTACCGAACCGGGACTGCTTCCTGTAGGTATGTCGAACTTGCCAGAGGCTATGGAGATCTCGGAAGATATCAAAGCGATTTCACCCTCTCCGCCGTATGCAGTGAATAAGGTACCGCCAACCGTGACCGAACCTCCCTCAGGTACGGTCAGGTTTCCGCTCTCCATCGTGAGGACTCCTCCGCTGACCTTCAGGACTGACTCGAGGTTTGAAGTGTAGGTGTATGAGCCCAGCTCTATCGAAACCCCGTCTCCGGTCACATCAACGGCACAGGAATCATGCACTGTGACGGAGGAGGTCAGATTGGTTCCGGAGACCTTCACGGAATCGGAACCCTGTGAGAATACGAGGTTTCCGGTCACGGCGGTCAGTGATATCACTCCGTCCGAGCTGACAGATAATGCAGAATCGAGATTGTTGGTGACAGAAGTCTTGGCAGCTCCGGAACCCACATAGGCCGAGGCCCCGACAGGAATGGATACACTGCCTGCAAGAATCGAAGGGATCGTCTCGGTACCGGTCTTTGCCAAAGAGGCGCCTGCTGCGAGGATGTAATCGGCAGTGCCAACCCTGACCTGGGTGGAGGAGATTACCGAAACGGTACCCGAATTGAGGGTAAGGGTGTGAGATCCTGGGACACCTGTGAAAGTGACGCTGAGGTCATCCTGACCGGCGTTGGTGAGATTGGCAAGAGATCCTCCGTCTACTCCGGCGGCGGCGATGGTCTTGCCGATACCCGCAATGATAGTGACGGAAGAAGATGCGGAATCGTTCGTAACGGTCAGCAGTCCCGTGAATACATATTGGCCGACCAAGACCCGGGCACTGTCCGAATCCGATAATATCGAACCGCTGACAAGGGTGAGATTGCCTCCGGAGATAGAGACGGTCGCTTCGGTTACGGCAGTGTATACGATACTGCCTACTGTGACCGAATCTCCGGCCTGCAGGATAAGTGTCCCGTCCGTGACGGTGAGAGCGCCGTCGTCACCTATACTGACAACTGTCCGAGCCGAATTGGCGGTCAGCGAATTGCCTGCGGTGGTGGTCACGACCCCGCCCACAGCCGAAATGGTGGCGGTGCGGTCGGCAGCCAGGGTCATTTCTCCGGATCCGGAATGGGTAACGGGAATCGTACCAAGATAGGCTGTCTCTCCGCTGTAGGTGAGTCCTCCGGAAGCCAGGACCGCATCGGTGCCTGTGAATGATATCTGGGCACCCCCGGAAGACGTGAAAACGTGGTTGACGGCGGAAACAGTCACTGTCAGTGCCACCCCGTCCGGGATTTCCACAGCGGGAGAAGTGTCGCCGGATACGACGATTCCGGCACCTTGCACGGAAAGGGAGTCTATGAGCTCGATCGAGGCTGAAGTGGTGATGGATCCCGAGACATACCTGACCTTGCCGGTGCTGTAAATTCTAATCTCAGCGTTGGTACGGGAAGCATAGGTGTTTCCGGCGAGGGTTATACTTGTGAATGCAACAGTGGCGTAATCAGCGACAACGGCCACGGTAAGGGTGCCGGAAGTATTGGTGACGGTCACTCCGTTCACTATGATAGCTGCGTTGGAGGCTGCTGTGCTTATGCTGCCGGACTCCAGTACCGCTCCGGCGTCCGAATAGGATACGGTCGCGGAGGTCCCTTCCAGACTGTAAGCGTATGAACCTACGGTTATGTCTTTGCCGTCGGAAGACAGACTGACGGATCCTGCTGTGAGTGCGGCCGTAAGGGTCTCTCCCTGGGTGAAAGTGAGGGACATCGTATCGGAATCGGATGCGTTCCGATAAGTCAGGGTGATTTCGCTAGAACCGGAAGGGGCTACTTTATCGGAACCTCTTGCCGTTACGCTTCCGCTTGCTGGCACAGTTACTGCGAGATCTGATGTGACAGTGATTCCCTCTCCGCTTATCGGGATGCCACCGGAATATACCGTACCGTTCACGATTGCACTGCCGTTCGTGATCTCCGCGGATAAAGTACCTGTATCCGACATGGATAGTACCGCAGTTCCAGAGACCGTGTTGGTGCCAAAACCGACAGATGCCTGGGTGAGCGTCACAGTGGCACTCACGGAAGTGAATGCTACGGTCACAGCCCCTTCGACTGTGAATGCGGTGCTGTGTGTGGAGCCGAAATTCATCGCTACAACGGAATCCCCGCGTGTCACGGTAAGATCCCCGATTCCGGTGGCGGTCACCGAGCCGTCGCTGTTCACCGTAACGGCCTCCCTGCTTTCATTGGAGATTGATATCGGATCGGCTGCGGTTCCGACGGATATGGATCTGCTGCCAGGGACGGAGACCTCCCCGGAGGTCAGCAGTACCTTTCCGGTCTCGGTGACGGTGAACACCGTATCAGCCTGAGGCGTGAGAATTGTCTCTGTGACGCCGTCATTGAACCGCATGGAGATGGGGCTGAGAGCGGTAACCGTGTTTTCGTAAAGGCTGAAATCTCCTACGGAAGCCAGCGATACGGTCACCCCGTTAATGGTAGCGGTCGTGGCAGAGAGCAATCCGGAGGTCACTGAAACAGACCATCCTCCGGCAGAGACCGCGGTCACCGTTACCTCAGCGGTGCTTGCACGTCCGGAGAGGATGGTGTTCTCGCTCACAGACAAGATTATCTCGCCATCGCTGACCTGCGATATCGTCGCACCGGTTTCGGTCTTGGCTGCCTTCACGTTGTTACCTGAGATATTGAGGGTTCCGATCCGAATGGCGGGAGTTATGGTCGCACTCTTAATCTGCACCTGTCCCGAATTTAGTGTCAGCGTCCCTTCTGATATGGAAACTGTCGAATCGGTCAAAGCAGTGGCTGACATATCAGAGGTTGTTCCGATACTCGTGCCCGCCAACAGATTCAGATCTCCGGAAGTTAGAATCGCATATGTTGCCCCGTATCCGAGGGTTGCCGAAATGGGGGTGGTGTATTCGTTTCCGTTCACATTAATGGGATTACCGACGTCGATGGTCACCGAACCGGCAGAAAGTGTGACGGAGAGGTCCGATGCAACGTCAAGTACAGTATCATCCGCAGCTATGGTGTACTGCCTGGTAACCGTTCCGTTGGAGACCGAGAACCCGGGGTTCGTTGTCGCTGCGTACAGGGAGAGACTGTCTCCCAGCTTCATGCGGGTAGCATTCGTGACTGTGAGGGAAGTTTCCGGATTGAGCTTGGCATAGCTAGTTCCTACCGGGGATTGAATCGTCACGTCTCCCGACATGAGGACAGCATTCGTACCCTCTTGGAAGACCGAGGTCTCGTTCGCATAGTAGGTAATGCCTCCGGAGGTCCAGGTATCTCCGGAATTAACGGTATGGAGGGAATCTGCGGTCCCTCCTGTCACGGTTATAGAACCGTCATCGTTGGAAACGGTGGCGGAAAATGGAGCGGTAGCTACGGAATAACTGGCCAACTTGAGGATGCTTGATGCATCCACGCTATAAGTCGTAATTACAGCCGAAACATCTTCTGTCGTGACCGTGCCGCTGCTAGTACCAGCAGTAACATCGATTATTAAATCACCGTACGACGCAGGCGTTTCATTACATACTGCATAATTGCGTACATAGTATGCCTTGGCACCGGTACCGAGACCCACGAACTGATCCTGTTCCAACTGAACTCCGAATACGTTTCCGTTCATGTCAGTGTTTGCGAGGACATACTCCACATCCCCTTCTCCCCGAGCAGTATATTTCGCTACGCCCAGGAGGGTGTTGCTTTCCACCCCGGTCCCGATGGAGAATGTCTTCCCTGCGGAAACAGTCACGGAGGAGGTATTGCCATCAGTGGTGGCGACCAAGCCTGTGTCCGAATCGGCCCGAAGAATTGCGTTACCTATCTTTATGAGGGCACCCTGGGGTACGGATAAGCTTCCCATGCCAAGGACTGGTTCGAACATCAAGGTATTATTGAAGGGCGAAATCATCACGACAGATTTGTCTCCCCCGCTCAGGGATTGCGCGGTGAACTCGAAAGTCTTGTCAGTATCCCATATGATGGTGACCAGGTTTCCGGAAGAAGTGGTATCAGCCACAACATATGCCACGTTTTCGTTAAGTCCGATGTACGCAACACCTGTGGCGGACACAGTGACGTCAATACCGCCGCCTACAAACTGCTGAGCCTCTCCGGTAAGCTGTATGCGGGTATCCTGGTCAAGATCCGTATAATCCGCAGGAACGGCTGCGGAAGAATGTTCGGAACCGGAAGGAAGAAGGACGCAGACAGAAAGAACAAAAGCGAGTAAAATGGCCGCTGTCCCCAGATACCTGCCTCTCATCTCCGTTCCCTCTCGCGCGACTGTTCGCGCCCGATAATAAAAGAGAATATTGATGCTACTACAAAAAGCAGACGATATGTAGACAAATGGAAAATGACGGATCAGCCTCTCCCGATCGTCTTCCTCGGGAACGGGGAGGCAATGACCCAGATAAACGGATTCAGTCCATATCGTAGTCAGTGGTGGTGAAGGCGGTGGTGACACCTGCCATGAGCGCACCGATCACGATGAACAGCGGTATGAAGAACAGGTTGTTGGCCATGTAGTAGGCCGCAAGTCCCAGGAAGAATCCCACCAGACCCCCGATGAACAGTCCGGCGTGGATCCTCCTGGTGCGCTGCGGCGATTTGCGCTTCATCTCAGACCTTCTTGTCGAGGGCGGATTCCACGGCGGAGACCATCTTGTCCACGATCTCCTTGGAGCCGCCGGTGTAGGATGCGGGGTCCATGACGGAAGCGAGTTCCTCCTTGGTGAAGACCTTCCTCACGTCCTCCCTCTCCCAGAGGGTGTCCAGCAGCTGTCTCTCCTCGTTCTCGGCGACCATGGATGCCTCGCGGACGATCTCGTGTGCGTCCTGCCTTCCGACACCCTTGCCGACGAAGGCCATCATGACAGGCTCTGCCATGATGAGTCCGTGGGCCATCTCGATGTTCCTGAGCATCTTGTCCCTGTGGACGTTGAGACCCTCGAAGACCTTGTTCATCTTGTACAGCATGTAATCGATGAGCGAGAACACGTGGGGCAGGGTGAACCTCTCGGCCGACGAGTTGGAAAGGTCCCTCTCGTGCCAGAGGACCTGGCTCTCGAAGGTGGGCATAACCATTCCCCTAAGGACCCTGGCGAGACCGCAGACGTTCTCGGAGTTGATGGGGTTCCTCTTCTGGGCCATGGTGGAACTGCCGACCTGGTGCTTCTCGTCGAAGTACTCGGAGACCTCGCCGATCTCGGACCTCTGGAGGTTCCTGACCTCGGTGGCGTACCTCTCGAGAGAGGTTCCGAGGGTGGCCATGAGGCACACCAGCTCGGTGTACCTGTCCCTGCCGACGACCTGGGTGGCGGCAGGTTCGTAAGTGAGTCCGAGGTCGGACATGACGATCCTCTGAATCTGGAAGAAGGTCTTGCCGAGTGCGGCACCGGTACCGACAGCTCCCGCCATCTTTCCGGCACAGGCCCTGGGCATGATCTCGTCGAGCCTCTCCCTGTACCTGAGCATCTCGGCGATGTAACCGGCGATCTTGAATCCGTAGGTGATGGGAATGGCGAACTGTGCGTGGGTCCTTCCGATCTCCAGGGTGTCCCTCTCCTGCTTGGCGAGCTTGGCGAGGGTATAAAGGAAGGTGTCGACGTCCTCGGCGACGAGTTCCAGGGCCTCCTTGATCTGGAGGGCGGTGGCGGTGTCGACGATGTCGTTGGAAGTGGCACCGAGGTGAACGTACTTGCCGGCGGTTCCCTGGCACTGCTCGGTCATGGCCTTGACCATGGCCATGAGGTCGTGGTTGGTGAACTTCTCGATCTCCTTGATCCTCTCAACTTTGACAAGGTCGGACTCGGCGACGCGGGTAATCTCGGCGGCATCCTCTTTGGAGATCTCTCCCAGTTCGGCGTGGGCCCTGGCGAGGGCTGCTTCTACGAGCATCTGTTTCCTGATGCGGCTCTCTTCGGAGAAGATTGCCTTCATCTCCTTACGGCCGTACCTGTAATCCAAGGGGCAGATGAATTCGCTCATGATATCAATGGGTGCGGGAATGCACCCTACATATAATAGGTGTGCGCAGGCGGGAACGGTCGTATCAACGATAACCGTCACCGATACGTTCCATATGGGCCCTGCGCTCAGTCGAATCGGCCAAGAGCTGCGAGAATTCTTCAGCCGTTCCGACAGGTACGGCTGCGGTGACGGTTACGGCCTCTTCGTAGGTGATCTCCGGAGGGATGGCACACATTCCACGGCACTTGGCGTTGAACGTATTCAGATCGGCATACGAAAGGGTGATCCTGAAGATGACGCATGCACTCTTTTTCACTATGCTGGCACATTCGATTGAATCACTTGCGGACTGGGTGTAGGCGTGCACGAGTCCCCCGGTTCCGAGAAGGGTCCCGCCGAAGTACCGGACCACTACAATCATGGTGTCTGTGAGCTCCCTACCTTTGATCACGGAAAGTATCGGTTTCGCTGCGGTGCCCGAGGGTTCTCCGTTGTCGCTGCTCTTCTCGGTGCGGTTGGTACCGCCGTAGACTGCGGCATAGCAGTAATGGGTCGCATTGGGATACCTGCGGGAGACTTCGGAGAGATTCGATTGGATATCCGTATCCTTCTCGCAGGGCATGGCGATACCGATGAACCTGGAACCTTTGACACGGGACTCTGACTCGGAGATTCCGGAAACCGTGAGATAATCGGCGAAAAGCGCCATGGAAAAATGGATGATGGGGGCTGAGCCCCCGTTTTGTTACTGTTTTATGGCATCAGGCCGTTCTTGCGGAGCTCGCTGGCGACATTGTCGACGGCACGGATGGCGTCGTCCTTGACCTTGGCGCCTGCGCAGACGAGCTTTCCGGATCCGAACAGGAGGATGACGACCTTGGGGTCATCGAGCCTGAACACCAGACCGGGGAACTGCTCGGGCTCGTACTCGACCCTCTCGAGACCGAGGGTGATGGCGACGGTGTTGAGGTTGAGCTCGTAACCTAGGTCGGAAGATGCGACCATGTTCTGGATGTCAATCTTGGGTTTGATGGGGATGTCGATTCCGATTCCCTTGAGGTCCTCTACGACCTTGGAGACGGCCCTCTCGACGTCCTCACGGGACTTTCCACCGGTACATACGAGCTTTCCGCTCTTGAACAGAAGGGTAGCGGTCTTGGGTTCGGAGATCCTGTAGATCAGACCGGGGAACTGCTTGGGATCATACTGAGCAGTCTCGAAAGAATCGAGAATCTTGGCGAGATCCAGTTCGGTTCCCAGGGAACTGGAAGCTACGATGTTCTGTATGTCAATGGTGGTCATGCACCTAGCGATAGATATGCACTATTTAAAGATTTATAAACCAAATAGAAACAGACTCATCGATATATACTCCCGAACACATTATTCGACGGATGCAAAAGAGGGAACTCGTGAACCTGTCCTGCCTCGTGGCGGGAGTCTTCATTTTCAACATGTCCGAGTTCACCCCTACAGGCCTTATGACCAGTATCTGCTCCGATCTAAACGTCTCCGAATCCGATATCGGTCTGATCATCTCCGTGTACGCTTGGCTGGTCGCCATTCTTGCGATACCTCTGATGACTTTGCTCAAAGACCTCGAATACAGACGGCTGCTTCTGATTGCGGTCTTCCTCTTCGCCGTGTTCCATGTGATGACCGGACTGTCCGACACTTACGCACTGCTCTTCGCCTCCCGCATGGGTGTGGCGGTATCCCACGCAATCTTCTGGTCGTCCGTGGTCGCCATCGCCGTTAAGGTGGTGTCTGAGGAGCACCGCAGCATCGCTATCGGTTCCGTATCGGTCGGTACGGCGGTTGCCCTCATCCTCGGTATGCCCATCGGACGTGCCATCGGATTGGCCGTCGGATGGAGGATGACTTTCATAGTGCTGGCACTATTGGCTTTTGTGCTCATGGCACTGCTTCTGACCATATTCCCGAAGGTCGATAATCCCGGTACTTTCACCATCTCCCGCTTCCCCGAGATCTTCGCCAACCGCATCCTGCTTGGCGTATATCTGCTGCTGTTCGTGTTCATGATGGGATTCTACGAGTTCTACAGCTACCTGGAACCGTTCCTCAAACAGGTTGCTGGAATATCCGATTCCGCAGTCAGTTTGGCCATGATCCTGTTCGGTGTGGCAGGGATTGCTGCAGGAGGATGTTTCGCCAGGTTCTACGACAGATATCGTTATTATTACACCGTTACGCCCTGCATCTTGGCATTCATCAGTCTCTACCTCATCGGATTCCTGTGCAAGTATGACATCGCCGTGTATGTGCTCAGTTTCATCATCGGTTTCAGTATGACCTCGTTCACCAGCGCTTTGCAGTCTGTGAACATCGGGAATTCCCCTAAGGACGGTTCCACCATGGCTACCGCCATGTTCTCAGCGGTCTTCAACATCGGAATCGCCGTGGGAACGATGATCGGAGGATACGTGATTGACGACGTGGGAATCGGGATGATCGGAAATGCAGGAGGATCCATACTCCTCCTGGCAGCGCTGGTCGCCATAGCCGCAGTCATACCGGCGGCACTGAAAAGAGATAGAAAACCCGCACCGTGACGGTGCGGGAATTGGTTTGTTCAGATTTGGGCGAAAGCCTGCTCGAGATCGGCTATGAGATCGCGGATGTTCTCGGCACCGACAGATATCCTGACGGTCTGAGGACTGATGTGCACGGAAGCGAGCTCCTCCTCGGTCAGCTGGGAGTGGGTGGTGCTGGCGGGATGGATGATGAGGGACTTCTCATCGGCCACGTTGGCGAGCAGACTGAATATCTTGAGGGACTCGGTGAGCTTCTGGGTCTGTTCCTTGGTGCCGTTCACGTCGAAGGTGAAGATGCATCCCGCTCCGTTGGGGAAGTACTTCTGATAGAGTGCGTGGGTGGGGCTGTCGGGCAGCGAGGGATGGCTCACCGACTTGACCTTGGGGTTCTTCTTCAGGTAATCCACGATCTTGAGTGCGTTGTCGACCTGCTTGTCGATACGCAGGGAGAGGGTCTCGAGGGAGACCAGCAGTGCGAATGCGTTGACAGGGGAGATGCAGGCTCCGATGTCGCGTAAGGTGATGCACCTGATCCAGGAGACCAGTGCGGTATCGGGCAGGGACTTGGCGAAGACGAATCCGTGGTAGGAAGGGTCGGGTTCGGAAAGGTTGGTGTATTTCTTGTAATCCATCCAAGGAGTCTTGCCGGACTCGACGATGACTCCTCCGAGAACGGTTCCGTGTCCGGAGATGAACTTGGTCGCAGACTCCACGACCACATCGGCACCGTGCTCCAAGGGCCTGAAGATGTAGGGGGATGCAAAGGTGTTGTCGACCACCAGGGCAATCTTGTGCCTGTGGGCGATTTCGGCGATGGCGTCGATGTCGGTGACATCGGAGTTGGGATTGCCGAAGGTCTCGCAGAAGATGACTTTGGTCTTGGGGGTGATGGCCTTCTCGAAGTTGGCGGGATCCGAAGGGTCGACCCAGATCGTGTTGATGCCGTTGTTCACCCTGAAAGTGTGCTCAAAGAGGTTGTAGGTACCTCCGTAGATGTTGTTGGCGGATACGATGTCGTCACCGGAGAGAGCGAGAGCGTTGACCGCGTATGCAACGGCAGCGGCACCGGAAGCAACGGCTAGTGCGGCGGAACCGCCCTCCAATGCTGCGATCCTGTCCTCGAAGATCGCCTGGGTGGTGTTGTTCAGCCTTCCGTAGATGTTTCCGGGCTCTTTAAGGGCGAACCTGTCGGCGGCCTGCTGGGAATCCTTGAAAACGTAAGATGTGGTGAGATAGATCGGAACCGCCCTGGAATCGGTTACGGGGTCGGGCTCCTCCTGTCCCTTGTGGATCTGGAGGGTGTCGAACCTCAGTCCGTTGGGGTTGAGGGGACCCTTGGGGATGTTGTACTTGTCTTCCACTGTGAATTCCTTGTCGTTGGCCATGCTTGTAGCTCCTTCGCAGGTATTCCTGCACTATGCGCACTGGATGAGGAATTCCCTATAAACACGTGCGCATTCGCAAAAGTGTAATAACAAGGGGGCCAATCGACCCTCATGGACATATCGGGTACCGTAGGACGCTTCATGGCGGCGATAGTTCTTGCTGCCGCTGCACTGGCATTCCTCGTCCCCGATTCCGGCCTGTGGATACGGACAGGATGGATCAGGTCAGATGCAGGACCCTCTCGATAGAGGTGGGCATGCAGAACTCCGGACTCGCCACTTCTTTGGCTGCGTCCTCTTTCCCTAGCCTCGCTCTTGCTACGGTCCCCGGAGCGGTGTTCAGCGTTTGGCATAACATCTCCGGTGCGATACTTGCCGGACTCTATTCACGGATGCATACCGGAGGGGATCCGGAAGCCACTACGGAAGACCGGATGTAAGTACAAAACGGATATCTGGCTCATCTGAGGAAATCGAGGTTTCCTTCCTTCGCAAGTTTCCTGTAGAATTCTGCAACTGCTTCCGAATGGGTCATTCCCAATTTACCGAGGACCTGTTCGGCATCATATAGCAAAATGGGATCCATCCTGACGTCCACTGCGGCATCGCGAAGGAGATTCGCATCCCTGAGTCCCAAACTCTCGTATATTCCTGCGATGAACTGGTTGTAACGGATGCCCTTCGCCCGTGCGGCGTCACGGATGAGATCTGTGGTGGCCGATCCGTATTGGGATGCTTTCTTGGTGCGGTGGGCGAGAACCGGAAAACCGAGATCGGAAGCAACGGTCTTGAGGACCATCTTCCGGTTCTCCAACGAACGCGGTCTGATTTCGTCTGGGTCTACGAGTCCCACCTGCCTGATGACCTCTCCGTCAAGATAGGGATAGAACAGTTTCTTGCGATAATTCGAAGCAATGGCGAGCTCGCAGGGAACCGAGACCTTCATGAGCCTCTCGACACCCCAATCCATCACGGCCCGATACTCTTTGTCGTCTTCGTCGACGGACCTTGCACATCCTCCGAAATACTCGTCCGAACCCTGACCGGTAAGAATCACTGGCTCATGAGATGCACGACATACTGTGAAGAGCTGGAGTTCGTACGAGATTGTGAACGGATCGCTGACCTTTGTGGCTTGGATCAATTCACGAATGTCGTCCTCTATGCTTTCCTCACTGATTCTGCAGTGGACCCACGGGAGCCCCAGTTTCTCGGCCAATTCACGACCGGCGGTAACGTCGAAGGAATCGTCCGTTCCGCAGGTGTAACAGGTGACCGATCTGGCATATTTCTTGGCTAATGCAGCTACGAGACCGGAATCCATTCCGCCGGAAAAGGCCACTCCGACCTCCTTGCCTTCGCAGGCTTTCCGGACTGCGGATTCGATCGAATTACCGAGAGCTTCGTATCTTGACATATCAAACACTTTGAAATTTTTACGTGCTTTTACGTACTTTTTTCAGAGCCTTTCCAGACATCCCCTGTCACACATGAAATCAAGAATGGAAATGATACGTATCCCGTTATTGGTGTAGTGCTGAGGCGTGTCAGTATTGACAAGGATAATCTTTCCGAAACCGTCTTTGATACGCAGTAGCGAGGCCTCTTCCTGTTCCAGTTTACCTGGCTCATCTATTCCCTCAGCCACCTGTATGTACCACCTTTCGGATGACCTGTTCACGACGAAATCCGTTTCCAGAGTCACCGTAGTATTCACTCCGCCTACCCTTTTACGGTAATCAATACGACCCACATCCACGTTGTATCCTCTGATTATGAGCTCGTTATATACGGCGTTTTCAATCAGAACTCTTGTTTTCATCTCTCTGAAATTGAGGATGGCGTTCATGAGTCCGAGGTCTTCGAAGTAATACTTCTGCTGACCGTTGATTATCTTCCTGCCCCTGATATCGTATCTTTTCGACTCTGAAAGGAGGAATGAGTCTTTGAAGAACCCGATGTACCTGTCTACAGTGTTACGTGACATGGTCTTCGGCGGATAGGTGTTTGCGATATTGGTAGGGTTTGTTAGACATGAACTGCATGATGCCATTACCGATAGGAGGGCGATCAGATCGCCGGAATCGTCTATACGGTTATGTTCCACTATATCTTTCACGTATGTCTCCGAGAGCAGATCTTTTAGATACCTGTCCTTGGCGATACCATCTGCGAACATCAGGGTCATGGGCATTCCGCCGTTATGGAGATAATCTTTCCACGCACTTCTGATGTCATCCCGGGTGGCTGAAAGGTATTCGGAGAAAGAAAGCGGATGGATGCGGATCTCG
>Ga0256404_1005119_pt1 | contig 23715 bp, 19 predicted proteins | sample RumenRJG_01DNA_FD_185990 | JGI IMG/M metagenome (GOLD analysis project Ga0256404, IMG submission 185990) | Bovine rumen microbial communities from Lethbridge, Alberta, Canada - RJG_01 | ecosystem: Host-associated > Mammals > Digestive system > Stomach > Rumen | place: Canada: Alberta | collected... | reverse complement strand
TTTCAACCCTTTATTATATAAAAAATTTGCATTTTTAGGTTTTTTTTGAACATCATTCAACAACCTATTACCTGTTACCTCTTACCTCTTACCTATCCCACACCACCAGCTCGCGCGGCAGGTTGATTACTTTCAGCCGCTCATACCAGATGCGCTGCGAACCGGCAATGTGCTTCGTTGTGTGGCTATTGATGATGTAGTAGCTGGCACTGTATTCGTCCATCAGTTCCAGAATCGTCCGCTTGATGCGCGAGCATTTCTCGCTGATGGCGTTGTCGCGCGGGTCGGTCAGCCGCGCCACGCTCTCTTCTATCTGCTCGCGGTCCATGCTGCGCGGAGCCACTTGCCAGTAGTACTTCCGCAGTTCGTCGCGGTAGTCGGCGAGGTTCTTGAACTCGATGCCCTCGGGGTGGGCCAGGAACAGCAGGTAGACCGCCTTGTGGACGGGCTGCATCACAATCTCCCGCCGGTCGTAGTCCTGCAGCACGAAGCGGAAATCCTTCGTGATGAGCAACCGGCTCAGCTTCCCGCGCGCCGCCTCAATGCGCAGTTGCTCCAGTAGCGGCACACCCAGCGCCTGCAGAATCAGGTCGTTCCTGTCCTGCAGCTGCAAGGCTCTGACCAGTTGCCGTAGCTCCTCAGCCATGCCTTCCGCCGTGTTACTGTTCGTTTCCGTCATCACTACTCCCTGTCTTCTCTTTGCCAATTCAGTCCTTTTACAGGCCAAATCAATTTATTTTCCTCAGCAAATCAACTTATTTTCCTTAGCAAATCAACTTGCTTTCCTTAGCAAAAGCATCACTTATGCCAAGTCATGTCATTCGTCTAATACCACTTCCGTCATTTTCCGCTCCAGCCAGCGTTTCCATCTTTCCACCATCGACACAGGCTTCTGCGGCTTCTGCTCTTCGTGAGGTTGGCTAATCTCCCTAATCTCCTGAGTTCCGCTATTCTCCCTAGTCCCGCTATTCTCCCTAGTCCCGCTATTCTCCCTAGTCTCCTGAGTTCCGCTAGTCTCCCTAGTCCCGCTAGTTCTACTAGTCTCACTAGATTGACTAGAAAGACTAGTCTCTCTATCAACTGTGTTTTCGCTCCCCTCTTGCTCTTGACCCGGCAGGCTTTCCTCTCCCTTCAGGGAGGGGCTGGGAGTAGGCTCTGGTTTGGGCTCGGGGGTAGGCTCCGGTTTGCGTCCGGGTGCTGGCTTATAGAGTTTCGGAATCAAGCTCTCGTAGTAGGCGTTTTCGTCCTGCTGATACTCCCTGCGCAGGTTCTGTTCCTGCATGTCGTCGTCCATATCGGCCGCCAGGATAATCACCTTTGCGTCGTCGTCGAGCGTGTTGTCGGTGGCCGTACCCCATATCACGTCGATGTTCGGGTCCAGCTGGTCGAAGAACTCCGAGATTTCCGACAGTTCCGGTACGAAAAACGGTGCCTTGTCGCTGGCGTATATATTAAATAGGATGCGCTTCGCCTTGCCGATGTCGTTGCCGTAGAGCAGGGGAGAGTCCAGCGCGTCGATGATGGCGCGCTCCACGCGCCGCTCGCCGCTGGCTCGGCCGATGGCCATGATGGCACCGCCGCCGTTGCGCATCGTCGTCTCCACGTCGCGGAAGTCAAGGTTGATGCTGCCCTCCGAGCTGATGGTGATGAGTTCCGAGATGCCCTTCACGGCATTCTTCAGGATGTCGTCGGCCCGCTTCAGTGCCTCCTTCAGCGTCACCTGCGTGTCGTTGTAGACGTCGCAGATGCGCTCGTTGTTCACGATGAGCATCGCGTCGACGTGCTTCCGCAACTCGTCGACACCCTTGAGTGCCTTCACGATCTTGCGTTTCTGCTCGAAGTAGAACGGAATTGTCACCACGCCGATGGTCAGTATGCCGCGGTCCTTCGCCACCTTCGCCACCACCGGAGCCGCACCCGTTCCCGTGCCGCCGCCCATGCCTGCCGTCACGAACACCATCTTCGTGCCGTCGTCCAGCAGCCGCTCTATGTCCTCGATGTTGCTTTCAGCCTCCTTGCGCCCCACGTCGGGGTTGGCGCCGGCTCCCAAGCCCACCGAGCCCAGCTGCAGCTTCACCGGCACGGGCGACTTCGACAGCGCAGCACTATCGGTGTTGCACACCGCAAACGTCACGCCCTCGATACCCTCGTCGTACATATTGCCGACGGCATTCTGTCCGCCGCCACCCACGCCGATCACCTTAATAATATTCTGTGACTGGTCTTCCACGATGTCGAAGTCCAGCAACGGCCCATTCTCTTTCCTCTTTTCTTCCATAGTCGTAATACTCACATTGAACTCGCTGCAAAATTACAACTTTTTCCCGACACCACCAAGCCCCGCAAGGCTTGCGATGTCGGGAAAAAATGTTGTTTCCTGTTTTAATAATTAGACTGACGGGGGATTGTTGTCGCCAGAACCAGGAATACCGGATTTCTCTGAGGCCTTTTGTGTAACGTTAACGGTAATGGATTTGTTATTGTTATATACTGTAATAGTTCCAGAGCGAACCTCGGTAGTTGTGTTCGGAGTTGCCTCTACAACGGCATTTCCGTTACCTTTTCCTGTTACAGTCTGAACGGTGAACCAGGAACCAGAACGGCTGATGCCCCAATTACCGTTACTCTTGATTCCTAACAGCATTTGTCCGCCTTCGGCACTAAACTCTAATGACTCGTTATCTACTGATAAAGTTATGGCTCCATCATCGATGACGATGTCATCAATATTACTAACTTCGCTGCATGAGCAAAAGCTCAAAACCATGATTATTACAAATAAACTTTTTTTCATTGCTTCTTGATTGATTAAAGTGTGTAACTGATGCCAAGGCTGACGTTAAATCCGTCAGTCCATTGTTTAAATTTCTTATTATGATTGCTTACCACCTTGCAATTACTACTCTTGTAGATACCCAATCCATATTCAGGAGTAAGGTGTACTTTGAGATGTTTGTCTATCATGTATGAGAGTCTGACACCAGGAGTAAGCGAGAACGATGATGCTCTTTTGAAATAGTCGCGATAACTGTCATTTTCTGATTTGCTGTTGAAAACATTCAGATTAGCACCGATCATAGGCTCAACCCCAAAACTCTTTACCGGGACAAATTCGTATCCGTATCTGAGCATTACTCTTAGTGGCGAGTATTGTCGCGTGGCAATCATCGTATTGTTTGAATCGTAGAGATGGAGTTCTGATGACTTCTGTAGACCAAGCGTTCCGCCAATCTCTATTTGATGGTGGTTGCTTTCAATCCCAATGGCTATCGTAGGACCAGATATTGCCATGATTTGGTACCCAAGACTCATGACAAAGTGGGCATGATCCTTCGGCGCCTTTTCTTTTTTCATTCCACCTTCTGGCCGAATAGAATCCTTCGTTTTTTCAGAAACTAAAAGCAAGGCATCGTAAGTCTTCTTGGGTTCCAATCGCATAGGGAGTTCATAGCGCAATGGCAGCATACCAGCGTGGCGTATGGTCAGTCTTTTTGTCGTTGTTGGCACATAGACTATGATCTCGCCAATTTCGGATGTCCGTTTCATGATTCCCTGATTGGCTTCCACGACGAACGTTGTGTCTCTGACAAGAAACTTGATAACAGAGCAGGCCTGCCCCGTATTGTCATAGATAGGGTTCACGCTACCAATCAGACTTGTAATATTAGGCCTGAAGTCTCTAATTTCAATGTCTTGGGCTTTTATGTTACCGCTTGTCAGCAGTAGCATGGCTACCCAGAAGATTTTTTGCAATTTTCTCATGATGCTATCTGATTACAATTTTCTTTCCATCAACGATGTAAACACCTTTCTTGAGGTTCTTCGTGCTTTGATTCTCATCCAGTCTTATTTGCTGGCCACTCAGGTTGTAGACGCCTCCCTCGCCTTCAGGAGAGGGGATGGGGGAGAGGCTTTTAATCCATGTAGTCTCATCATCGAAGATGGGGATAGACTCCTTTGCACTACCACCGGCAATGGTGATGTATGCTTCAAACGGATGTACAGCGCGGAGGTTTCTCACAAAGCGGCTTCCTTCTGTATATCCGCCTGCATTTGTGGAATAATTGTTGATGGCATTCAGCACGTAGAAACCGTTGCTGGCATTCTGGTTGATGAAGTTCGGAATGAAAGTACGGTCACTATACGACCCCGTTTGCAGATTCTCAGAACTCTTCACCGTAGCGTCAGTGGCCGAGAAGGTGATGACTCCGTTCACCCTATATTCCTCCCTGTATTCTGAGTTGTTAGGCAAACTGATGATGTATGGCCGGTTAGCCTGAATGCTGTTTGCAACCACAAATCCGTTACCACTCAGCTGGTAGAGCCAGAAGGGTCTCTCGCTGCTCCCACTCCTCCAGTTGGCAAAAGGCACCAAAGTACCCTTCGACGGGTGGGTGATGCTCTGCACGTCAAAGGGTAGAGCGATGCTTTCCCAACCCTGGGCGGTCTCAATGCCTGTGGTCATGCTGTAGTAGTGCGTATAGTTTATCTGCTTTGCCGTGAACTCTTGTGGGCAGTAGAAATTGTTGCCGTTGGCGGCATCTGTCAAGGTAATGTTGTTTGCCGTTCCATTGACAACCACATTCTTTATCGATGATGGTGCATACTGTGACGACTTCACGTAGAGCAGGAAGTTTGGATTGTCGACGCTGCCAGTAAACAGGGTGGAAGGATTCCAGATGACAGCAGCCAACTGAGGATTGCTGCTCAACACGTCGTCGTCCATACCTGTCACGGTCCACTCAAAATAGTTTTCCGTGAACGATTCCGGAACTGTTATATAATAACCATAACTTCCTTTAGCCACACTCACAGTCTTGTTGCTGTTTGACACTACACGATAGTTCAGCCCCTCGTGATCAATAGAAGTATATTCAATCTCAGCGAAGGTGACTTCTACCGAGGTGTTTGCAGAGATGTTATTGATGGTGTATTGATGATTTGTTATCTGTGCCGTCACGTCAGAACCGTTTACCTTCGCACTTGCTACGCGATGACCATTGTCGGGAGTGAATGTAAGGACTGCCGACGAACCTTCAACAAGCGTGAATGTGCGCGTCTGATTTCGTGCCGTTGTTCCATCATAGGCAATGCTGCCATTACCTGAAGCCGTAATGCTCAGGGTGTAGGTCGTTGGCGGAATCTCCTCGAAGGATACAGAGACGACCGTATTTGCCTTGATGTCGCTGACGGTATACTGATTGTCTTCGACAGCCGATGTCACGTCAACACTATTTACGATGATGCTGGCTACATGATAACCGTTGTCAGGCGAAAGCAAAAGCGTTGCGAAGGAACCTTCGTTGATGGTAAACGAGTGAGTCTGGTTCCTTACCGTCGTTCCATCGTAAGTCACACTGCCGTTACCTGAAGCCATAATACTCAGCATGTAGGTCGTTGGCGGAATCTCCTCAAAGGTTACCGAAACCGTTGTATTTGCCTGAATGCTGCTTACAGTATACTGGTTGTTGGCTACCTTGCTAGTCACGTCTGCATTGTTCACAATCAGGCTGGCAATCCTGTAGCCATTGTCGGGCGTAAAGGATATTGTTGCATTCGTTCCTTCGTTAAGGGTAAATGATTTGTTGCCATTTCGAATGGTTTCCCCACTATAGCTTACCTCGCCATTGCCCGAGGCAGAGATGGTGAGCTGATAGGTGGTCGGAGGAATGGCTTCAAACGTCACGGCAACTGTCGTATTTGCTGAAATGCTGCTGACAGTATACTGATTATTGGCAACTTCAGCCGTCACGTCAGAGCCGTTCACCTTTACGTTGGCAATCCTGTAGCCGTTGTCAGGTGTAAAGGCAATCGTCGCATTCGCTCCTTCGTTGAGGGTGAACGACTTAGAATCGCTTCTTATAGTTTCACCACTGTACGACGCACTGCCATTGCCAGTGGCAGAAATGCTCAGGGTATAGGTGGCAGGCGGAATCTCCTCAAAGGTTACCGAAACAGTTGTGTTAGCGGTGATATTGCTGATAGTATACTGATTGCCCGAAACCTTTGAAGTCACGTCCGTTTCATTCACCGTCACTTTGCTCAGTCTATATCCCGAATCAGGAGTGATGGTGATGGTGGCAGAAGCCCCTTCGGCAACCGTATAAGTCTTTGTGTCGTTTGTGATGGTAATGCCATTATAGGAAACCGAGCCGCCACTACCTGACTGGATGGAAAGAGTATAGGTCGTAACAGGAATCTCCTCGAATGTTGCAACCACAGTGGTAGTAGCAGTGATATTACTGATGGTATATTGGTTGTTGGAAACCTTTTCTGTCACATCCGTTCCGTTCACGGCAAGGGATGCCAGTCGGCATCCATCATCAGGCTTCAGAGTCACGGTTGCAGATGCACCATGGTTCACTGTGAAAGTCTGTGTTCCGTTCTTGACGGAAGTGCCATTGTAGGTTATCGAACCATTTCCAGATGCCTGCACATTAAGATTGTAGGTGATTTGCTCGAACGTAGCGACAACCGTTGTGTTGGCGGTGATGTTGCTGATGGTGTATTTACCATTGGAGACACTTGATGTCACGTCGGTTCCGTTCACTGTCAGCGATGCCAGACGATAGCCCGTGTCTGGTGTGATAGTGAATGTGGCTGATGCACCATGATTCACCGTAAACGTACGGGTCGTGTTCTTGACGGATGTGTTGTTGTAAGCGACAGTTCCGCTTCCAGTAGCCTGCACGGAAAGTGTGTAGGTAATCTGTTCGAAGGTGGCGACAACCGTTGTGTTAGCGGTAATGTTGCTAATCGTATATTGATTGTTCGAAACCGACGATGTCACATTCGTACCATTCACGGTCAGTTTGCTCAACTTGTAGCCACTATTAGGCGAGATAGAAATCGTGGCAGAAGTTCCTTCGACTACTGTGAACGACTTAGTGGTATTTGTGACGGTTGTTCCATCATAGGATATCGAGCCACCGCTACCCGACTGGATGGAGAGGGTGTAGGTCTTGGGTGCATCATATGACAATGATACAGTTACGTCCATGGATGCAGCGCTGCTAAAACTATTTCCGGTATTATATTGGTACGTCAATTTCTTTCCGTCAATGGAACTCTGTGCCGTACCTGCCTGAGCGAATACAAGATATTTTTGCCCATTAACAGTTGTGAGACTACCCGACACACTCGTCCCATCCAATTTCAAATTGGAAACTTTTGTGAAATCAAAGTCGGATGGCATAGGAATCGCAACGCCTGCACCTGTGCTCACAGCCTTCAATGATGTGGTTTGACTGCCAATCGAAGCATTTTTAATAGAAGGATTTTTCGATAAGTCCAGACTCGTCAGCTGGTTGGAATGGCAACTCAACTTAGTCAATGCTGTGTTCTTGCTAACATCCAGATTCGTCAGCTGGTTGGAATAGCAAAACAATTGAGTCAGTGCCGTATTGTTGCTTACATCCAGACTCGTCAACTGGTTGGAATAGCACCACAATTCAGCCAATATCGTGTTCTTGCTCACATCCAGACTCGTCAGTTGGTTGAAATAGCAAGACAAACTAGTTAGTGCTGTGTTCTTGCTCACATCCAGACTAGTCAGCTTGTTGGAATGGCACCAGAATGTTATCAATGCAGTGTTTTTGCTCACATCCAAAGAAGTTAACAGGTTGCCTTCGCAATCTAAGTAGATTAATCTAGTGTTCTTGCTTACATCCAGACTCGTCAGCTGGTTGTTGTCGCAAGACAAACTAGTCAGTTTCGTGTTCTCGCTTACATCCAGACTTGTCAGTTGGTTGTGAGAGCAATCCAAGGTTGTCAAATACATGCTCCGTAACACATCCAGACTTGTCAACTGGTTGGAAGAGCAATACAAATCTGTCAGTTCTGTGTTCTTGCTTACATCCAGACTCGTCAGCTGGTTGGAATTGCAATGCAAATATGTCAGTGCAGAAAAGAACTCAATGCCTTTTAAGCTCGCTATGCTCTTAGAATTACAATCAATACTTGTTACGTTAGCAATCTCTTCATCCGTCAGCATACCATCACTGGCGCCACTAATATTCTGCAATACCCAATTGCGGAATGCCTCGTCAGGGAAGTTAGTGGCATTGACTGCAATGCCAATGTCAGTTGCAACGTGTATTTGACCTGCAGGAATCGTTAGTTTTACCCACACATTAGGACTTCCCTGTAGTTTCAAATATGTCGTTATTGGATATATAAATAGCCCTGTATTCCTGTCCACTTCTCCTTGGGATATAACATTCATTAATGAATTAGCATCGATTCTCCATTGGACACCTTTATAATCCCCAGTATAAAAAATAACAGAGCCGATAGGTTGTGATAATGTTGTGTGATTATCGGAATACTGAGTCAAAATTGATTCATCACCATTGTCACCGTCAAATATCCAATTATTTTCAAACTCTGCTTTTGATATACTGCCACCAAGTGCGGTCAGACTCTTTGTAACAATATCATTCCAAGAAATGCTAAACTCAAAGTCTGATTCATTACCATCCACATAGATATGGCCGTCGTATGTGTATGTGATTTCAACGTCAGCAGCAGCCGTTTTTGTAGAGACTGTCATGCCAATCATCATGCTCGCTACGAGAATGAGATTTCTAAGATACATGTTTCTCATTTCTTTATCTGATTACTATTTTCTTTCCATTGACAATATAAACGCCCTTTTGGAGCCTACCCCTGGCCCCTCCCTGAAGGGCGGGGAATTGGTTCCTTTGGTAGTCTGTCACCTTGTTAACTTGTATACGGCGGCCACTTAGATCGTAGATGCCCCCCTTGCCTTCAGGAGAGGGGATGGGGGAGAGGCTTCTAATCCACGTAGTCTCATCGTCGAAAATGGGAATAGACTCCTTGGCATTGTTTGCAGACGCGATGTAGGCTTCAAACGGATGAATGGTACGCAGATTCCTTACGAAACGACTGCCCTCAGCATAGCCGCTGGAGTTTGCAGAATAGTTATTGACAGCATTCAAAACGTAGAAGCCGCTGTTGGCATCCTGATTGATGAAGTTCGGAATAAAGGTCCTGTCGCCATACGTGCCGTTCTGCAACGATTCAGAGCTCTTCACCGTTACGTCGGTTGCCGAGAATGTTATCGTTCCGCTAACCCTGTATTCATCCAGATACTCCGCATTGTTCGGCATACTGATGATGTACGGGGTGTTGGCTATGATGGCATTTGCCTCGACAAAACCACCGTTGTCGAGTTGGTAGAGCCAGAAGGGTTTAGTACTTCCGCCTTCCTGCCAGTTGGCAAAAGGTACCAAAGTCCCCTTGCTGGAATGTGTAATTGCCTCCACATCGAACGGCAGGGAGATGCTCTCCCAGCCACGTACCTCGCTGATGCCTGTCGTCATGCCGTAGCTGTGGCTATAGCTGATGCTACGTGCCGTGAACTCTCTCGGGCAGTAGAAGTTATTGCCGCTGGAGGCATCTGTAAGTGTGATGCTGTTAGCGGTGTTGCCTACTACTACATTCTTGATAGCAGAAGGCGCATATTGCGAAGAGGTAACATAGAGCAGGAAGTTCGGGTTGGTGACACTGGCCGTAAACTGCACGGAGGGATTCCAGATGACGGCTGCCAGCTGGGGATTGCCACTTATCACGTCGTTGTCGATGCCCATCACGCTCCATTCAAAGCCGTTGGTAGTGAACGATGCCGGAACCGTCAGCCAATAGCCGTAGCTGCCACTGGCAACATTCACCGTCTTGTTCGGATTGGAAACAACTCGGTAGTTCACACCATTGTTCGATAGATTATCGTATTCTATATCTGCAAATGTTACACTGACAGAAGTATTTGTCAGGATGTTGCTGATGGTATACTGGTTATTGGTCACATTTGCTGTAACGTCTGTATTATTCACCTTGACACTCCCAATGCGGTAGCCGTTGTCAGGGGTGAAGGATATCGTTGCGCTTGCTCCTTTGTAAAGAGAGAAAGACTTACTCTCATCTCGAATAGTTGTTCCATTATAAAATACATTTCCGTTGCCAGAAGCAGAGAAAGATAAAATAATTGGTTCTACATCACTTGCTGCATAGGTGATCTCTATTTTTTGCACACGTAACTGGTCACCACCTTTGTTTTCACTAAATTCGTTACAAATGATAAAGGTAGTTCCGTTGGCACTTCCATAAAGCGTGCTATTACCCACGTAACTATTGCCATTATACGAGTCGCAGTACAGAACAACCTTTGCCACGGCTTTTCCACTAATTGTAATCGTATTCTTGGCATAGACTCGCACCCCCTTGGTGGCATCCCAGAATGCCGGTGCATTATCTCCTTCTCCTTTGTCAAAAGAAATCTTGGTGCCATCCGTGAGGGTGATGGTTGCTGGATCAACTGCCTTACCACTTGTCCATCCTTGCTCATTCAAATCAACTGTCACTTTTTCTCCTTCTATTGTGCCATCCACTAGGAATGTGACGATTGCTCCATCAACTGTTTTCGTAACACTACTAGAAAGTTCGTCACTTTTCAGATAATCAAAAGTAATTATCCCATTTTCCTCCTTAATGTTGCAGATAGGTTTTGTGATAGTTGATTGGTTAAGCCTAACTACAGATAGGTCTGTTGTACCTGTTGTACCTGGATATGGATCTCCATAGTGACTTTGATAATACTCTTCAAAACTATATGGCTTAGCTTCACTTCTTTCTGATTCGTTGGAATATGTTCGAAAAGAATTAATAAGCAATTTGTCTGCAGGAACCAATGTTATACCAGGCTTCCCTGCAGTATTATTTGGATTATAATCCTTCGTAACAAACATATTGGGATAGTCAATTCGATACACAATCATTCCATGACCTAACATTTTGCTTGCCCAATTGTTGTTTTGCAAGTTCTGAAGAATAAGATATTCTTGATCATTGTCTGAGGCTATTTTGTAATATTTATTTTCAGGCAATGTTACTTTTCGCTCCGCAGATTCGAGATTTTCAATGTCTGCCCACCCCATAACGTACATCTCCCATGGAGTATATGGGGTTGGTGTATAACCATTGTCTGTATAAGAGCCAATATCCATTAAGTCCCAATACTCCATACTTTGATTGTCACATTGTTTAGCTTCATCTGTTTTGGGGTAAACATCAGGTAATCCAAGGGTGTGAGAAAAAATGTTACAAAAAATACCGATGCCATTAATACGTTTGTATGGTAGTTCTTGGTAAGTTTTGTCTGGATAGTAATTTAACTCTCCAGTAAGACCATAGCGACATATTTTGACACCATCGTATGTACATTCATTACTATAGAATTCACCACATGTCGGCCAAATACAATAAGATGAAGTTCCACTTACATTTCCGCTGTAACCTGCAAATAAAATAGATAAATGGTCTACATAGCCATCCCTGTCATTGTCATATTTTGAAAAATCAGTCTGATTATCAACTAGTTTACATGATTCTTCTATTAATTCACTTAAGTTTGTTCCATAATATGTCCAAGATTTAGATAATGTAACAGGGGCATTTACATCAAAGATAGGCTCAAAAAGTCCCTGACTCATATCATGAAAATATTGTCTAACACTGCCATAATTGCGATCTTCCCTCAATCCATAGTTAGTAAGAGGACTTTCTCCATTTAAATAGTCTTGAAATGACTTTTGGGGATTCTCGAGAGAAAAAATTAAATCTGAAAATTGTACAAGGATAACGAGAACGTTGGGGGAACCGGTATGTGTAAGATAAGGTGGGGTTGATGTGCCGATGCTTATTCTTTGCTGTTGCTTTTCCTTCTTATGTCTATTTGCATTTGTTATGAATACAGATTTATTCATTTGTCTTTCTATCAATAATACTTCCTGACTAGACCTGTCAGTTTTTTCATGAGCCAATTGCATCGTAGGAGTTAGATTCCCATCATCATCTATGTCTGCTACATAATAATCATAACCGACATGTGCTAAGAAAACATTGTCAGTAGTGGTATACCAATGAAAATCTTCATCTCCATGTAAAATAACTGTTAATTTCGTACCATCACGTTGAACAACAGTAGCAGGCTGAGGATCTACTTTAACTGCACCTATAGGCAGAGTTATTAGTACCATAAGAATGATTGATAAATATTTCATCTTACTCTTTTTATTTTTATTTGTTAATTCTAAATGGAATTTTAGATTTGCTAATTTGAACTGGTAGTCTGGTATCATTAAGTATACGCTTAATAATAGGACAAATGATTTCATAGTTAGCATCGGGTCCGATAATTATTTCTTTGAGGGAATTTGTCGGAATGCTTACCTTGATGTATGGATCTATTATGAATTTTTTGTTGATTATGTTCAAATCGTCTTTTCCGGCTATTTCTTTTAAGTCTAAACCATAATACTGGTATGAGACCATTCTGAACTCCTTTTCGTATTTATAGTCTTTATATTTATGGAATGGTGCAAGAGACAAACATAGAGTTGCCAATTCTGATATTATATCGGAAGAAGACAGTTCACGATTTGAGGTACTATTCAAATAAGAATTGTAAATGTCCTGCAATGTCTCATTTTTCACTTCTTTGCTCAATTCTTTTCCATATGATACGAATCCAATCTGACAAGAATTAGGAAGGTCGCTTATCAATTCGTAAACGTTGAATTTGAAACATATCCCTTTCCCTTGATTGCCATATAATGACCACATGGGCAGATAGTCTCTCTTTGCAGAAAAAGAAACAACAAAAGGAACAGTACCACAGTCAATTATATCTCTTTTTATGAACTCATCTCTACATTTCTTTTCAAGCTCATTAGTCTGAAATACCTGCGAAAGCCTTTGGTTAGGGGGTATTTGCAATAACTCTTCATATTGAGGAAGAAACCTTTTGAGAGCCTGAAACCCTGCTTCCATTTCTTTCGGATCATTAACCTTAAATATGTTTGAAGCATGAAAGGTTAAATAGTTTTTCTCCCTTTCTTTTCTATGTTTATATGTATGTAGTATAGCAAGCAAAGTATTTATGCTTGTATAATGATATACATACTTATTTTTTAAAAGCTCAGAAGTCATACGGGATATATTTACAAATCGAAATCACCTAATGTGAACACGTCGTTGGGATTGAGGCGCTGGCCACGCTCCTTGTCGAGGTAGTCGGGCTGCCAGGTGCGGACGTGAATCTGGGGGGTGTCAGGATTGCGGAAGTCCCAGACCATGAAGACATAGCCCTCGTCGCTGTAACGGTTGGTGTTCCATTTCTGGTGGACGGTAACGCCATAGATTCCTTTGATGGTGGGATGCTCCACTATGACGACATCGTCGAAGTTCACTTTGATATAGCTGGCAGCCTTAAAGGCTTTGCTGAGGTTGTCGAGATACTGCTGTTTGGTCTGTGTGGAGTAGATGATCTTATTGCCTGAGGGCACAACCTCCGATTTCTTCACCTTCACAACTTTACCAGTGATGATAAGTGCATCGTCGGAGAACACCTGCCGTAGGAACTTCAGGTCTTTCTGATTGTAGGACGTGCGGAAGTGTTCCACATAGTCGAGAATCATCATGCGGTCGCGGATGTCGGTCACCTCATAGCGCTTGTCGCCCATCTGCTTCATGCGCAGTTTGGAATATAGCTCAGGATTGATAGTGTAATAGAAACTGGTGATGATGCCCTGCTTGTCGAAGTTGATGACAGCTTCCTGATAGCCAAGCTCGGCCCCTTCGCTAGCAGCATTCACAATCAGGGGAATGTTGCGCACCTGATAGCCGGTACGGGTAGTAAGAAGGCGCTCTACGATTTCCTCTTCTACGCAGCGGAAGTGTTCGTTTTCCCAGAGCTTGTTGAGGTCGGCACGTCCTTCGCGCGACACGTAACCATCTGACAGCGAGAGCTTGGAACGGTTGTTTTCCTGAGCCTGATTGATTTCGGTCATGACTACCGATACGGCATGTTCTATCTTGGCCTTGAGCTGACTATTGGTGGTGCCATCGTTGATGACGAGGCGAACCCGGTTGTAGGCTATTGCATTCAGTGTGACAGCCATCAGTGCGATAATAGTGAAAACTAACTTTTTCATATTTATGTTCTTTTTATTATTTCTGTTGTTTACTTTATTTTGAACCATAGGGCACCACAACCACGATAGTTCTCAAGCTTATCGGTGGCGCCAGTGTTCAGGTTGGGACGGGTCTCGATGCCCTTGCCGAGCAGGGCTTTGATGTTGCCAGCAGCATCGTAGACGATGAGGAAACACTCTTCCAGGTTTTCAGCAGTGGCAAGTTTCCCGTAGTTGCTGATGAGCCCCTCTTGCTTCAGTTGTGGGAGTACGTTCTTCAGGTCGAAGAAGTTGCGGGCTTTCTTGATGCGGGCAATGACTTTCTTTGCTACCGTTCCCAGCTGCACCTCGCCAGTAGATGGACGAACCGAGGGGCGTGATCCTTCCCCCATAGAGGGATTGACGGATGAGTGCGATTCCTTACCAGTAGATGGGCGAGCGGAAGGATTTGTCTCTTTTTCAGAAGGAGGCGTAACGGATGTGTGTGACTCCTTACCAGAGGCTGGCTTGTTGAAGAACTGCGAGTGGATCTGCTTCAGAGCATCGTCACTAACGGTGATTTCTTGTTGTTCGCCCTGCTTCTGTTCCTCCATGATATGACTATCGGGGTTGGTGATTTTTCCAAAGTCGAGAGAGTCAAGATAGGCAATGCCGTTGTCGTAGAACATGGCATTCAGTTTCACCTTTTTCACGTAAGCAAACACACGGAACATATCAGCACGACGAGTAACGATGGTGTCAGCCAAGCGATTGATGTCCTTAGGCGAGATGCTCTTGATGGGGGACTCCACTCTTTCAGAAGCCCAGTTCATGACTTCCTTCTGGAGCAGTTCATAGGCGAGTGATGTGGCCTCTTGCAGAGTGCCCATTGTAGCATCGCCGTATAGGTATTCACGACTTTTCTTTATGTCGTTGATAATTCTGAGTTGCTTATCGTCAGCCCATGTGCCGAGCGACAAACTCAGGATAAGTATGAGGGATAATAATCGTTTCATTGTTTTACAAAAGTTTTCTTGTTCGACTTCTTAAATGTAGCAAACAAACTCCTGACGTTGTGGGTTGGTACGTAGGAATAAAGATGAGAGGGGATGACTCCCTGCTGCTCGCTGATGATGTCTGCCGGGATGTCGACGGTCAGCACGTGGTTGTAGTTTTCTGCCTCGTTGACGGCAAGTACGACAGCACGGATGTCGCCATTCTCGGAAATGTCCTCTATGCCGTAGTAGAGCTTACAGCCGCTGTGCTGGCAGAAGGCTATCCATTGGCGCAAAGGCACACGGAACTCCTGCTTGTTGAAGCCGTAGAGCACTTGCTTGATGTTCAGCATGTAGTCGCCAGGCGCCTGCTGGCAGAGCATGATGTTGGCAGTGGTTTCTGCAGGGTGAGCATCGCTGATGAGTAGCTGCCCGTCGGCAAAATACAACCGATTCGTGAACTCGCCATTGATATATTCCGAATAGCTGCCTTTGGCAGGGAGCGAGTCATGAGCGACAGTGGCATTCTGGATGTCGGCCTGTAGATGAAGCTCTGCCTCAATCTTATTCTCGCCGCTGATGAGCTGGTATTCAGCAGGGAACGACACACTGAGTAGAGCGATGCCGTCGCGGCTCCATGTGGCAGTATAGCGGGAGTGATCGTAAGCATAATCAAATGCATCGGTGGGCAGGATGCTGGCTGCAGTCTTCAGATTTCCTTTTAGGAACTGGAACTGATCGTCGCGAATCATGTTGGATGCACTTTTCACCACAGGCGGGTATTGCAGTTGGAGGAAATAGCGCTCCAGGAAGTCGAAGATAGGCGTGCGATCAGCCGTGCGTATGTCTTCCGGAAACATTTGGCGGCCAATGTGGTCAACGACGTTCTCCTTTACATGGATGGTCAGAGGCGTTCCTTTGGAAACTACTTGGTTATATCCTTCAAAGAGTACTGCCGTATCGACTTTGAGTGTCGTCGCCAATCGCTTCAGTTCTTGTGTGCGGAAGGTGATTTGCGACTGTAGACTCAAGGGGATGAGCAATAGTGTTAGTAATAGACTATATATTCTTGTTTTGATCATAATAAAGTCTCTTTTCCTTTTTCTACTTTTTCTACTTTATGGTTGTCGGAGCTCCTATACCAATAGCCGTCGTAGGGCGCACCATTGGAGAACTTTCCAACGAAATAGTATTCACCAGAGGAGATTGTAACCTTACCTTCACGGATGGTGTCGCGGGAGAATTCACCCGTGAACTCGTTGCCGTCGGCATAAGTGAAGCGGGCATCCTTGTCCTTGCGGACGCCTTTCACCATCCTGCCTCGGTAGATTCTGCCGTCATGGTATCGGGCAACACCCTCACCATTGGGCTTCCCGTTCTTCCACTGACCTTGCCAAACGAAATCGGCATAAGAACGTGTAGCGGTTTCAACATGTGAATTCTGCTGGCAGTTCTTCAGGACGAGCACAAAGAGTGCAGCTGCAATGGCACAAGAGCAAATAATGACCAGCACAGGCCATGAGCTATTCTTGGAACCAGGTTGCTTGATGTCGGTCTTCTTTTCAACAGCCTTCTGCTTTTCTACGCCCTCTTTCTCAACAGCCTCTTTTTTTTCTTCAGCCTTTTTCTGAAGTGGTGGCTCGGACTGTTGCAGTTGATTAGGCCCAATAGTCTGTCCACCATTTTCTTTCTTTCCAGTCAGCAAGTAGCGGTGAACGGCTTTCAAGTCGCGCGAGTCGATGGCAGCACCTTCCTCAGAGAAGGACTGGCTAACAGACGATGCCTTCAGTGTGGCCTTTCCGTCAGGAAGAATCATGATGGTGGCAGGGCGTACGTCAAGGTGGCAGATACGGCGGCTGTCATGCATTTTATGCAGTTCATCAGCAATCTGGCTGATGTAGCCAGCAGCGATGCCAGCATTGAGCGGGCCGTTCTGACGTATAAGGTCTTGAAGAGTAATTTCCTGTTGCATCATGGAATCTAATATTTGGTGGATCTTAAGACATTACGGGCTTTCTGACTGCCATTTGCGGCAGCGGCTTTCAACCAGTTGACACCCTTTGCTACACTTACAGAGTCACCTCGCAAAACCCATCGGCGCCCTAAAGCATACTGAGCATCGACATTTCCTTTGGATGCTGCCAACTCCAGTTCATAATCGCTCATCTGGTCGAATGAAGGCTCAGCCTTCGACGATGGCCTTTCTTGCTGACGGACCTTCGATGGAGTGACTTTTTTATTAGGAGCTGATTGCTTATGTTCTCTGGGAGTTGACGATTGAGTATGCTGTTGGCTTCGGGCCACTTTCGGCAAAGCGAAATTGCTCTGAGCCTGAATGGTACCGAAAGACAATACCAGCATGAGTAGGGTCAAGGTGAGAACCTGTTTCATCGTAGTCATATTATTTGTATTCTACCAAGGTGTTGCCTAACAGAATCTGATCTCCTGGAACCAGAACTATTTTGTCGCCAGTAGCCAAGACCTGCTTATTCACACTAACCGCAGCTTCCTCATTAGTTTTGCTGATGATGCACTTGCAATCGCCATTACTGAGTCTGACCACATGAATGGTAGCATGCTTTTGAAGAAGTGCAGAATCGCCTGTGGCTATCTGGATCTCAGCATCAGCCTGCAGGGCTTTTACTCCAATGATGTTCTCACCTTCCTGCAAAGGATAGACAGCTTCACCATAATGAAGCGCCCCAAGAGGCTTGGGAACTACCGGAGGTAGCTCATCCTGAAAGTTGACGGCCAGATGCTTCTTGCAGTTGGGGCAGACAATCTGCTTGACGGCCTCATGGCGAGAATTCCTGACATCAAGGATGATGCCACACGACGGACATTTGATTCTGAGTTCTTCCATGAGGTTTAGATTGTGAAGTTCAGCATGTCCGATCCGTCGTCGACGGGCTGGCTGTCGTCCTGAGCCATCTCACTATCATGAGGATAGTCTTGTTCATTAGTAAACGCGAGTGATTCACCCGTATGGAGGTCAATAATCTCACCATCGTCGGCCTGTCCGTTTTGGTTGAGGTCTGACATGGCAATGTCACCCTTTCCGTCATTATCAACATCGACAACGGCCACACGTTGTCCGTTGATTTCAAGTTCCCCAACGGCTACATACTGACCTTCAGCAACCTCAACATGCCCGAAGCCGACGACTCTCACATCCTCGTCGTCCTCGACATTGTCCTGGGAGCCGTTGTTGGCCTGATCGGCTGGAGCTGTCGCCAGTTCTTCATTACCTTCGGCTACTGACACCATATCAGCTTCAACAGCAACGCCCTCCGGCTCTTCTTCGGCTGGAGTCGTTTGAGCTATCACAACGTCTTCCTGTTCTTCCACATTTGGAGTTGCATCAGTGATAAGAGGTGCATCACCATCTTCGGGTGAAGCCTCTTCTGCAATCACGGCGTCCTCAGGTTCTTCCTTTACAGGCGTTGCCTCTTCAGCCACCTTCCGAGCGTCGATGTCGGCAGGAGTAATTTCAGGCTTTACGCGCTGTGCAAACAAATCGTGCTCCTGCTCCGACATGGCTTTCCATTCTTCCTCAGTATAGGTACTGTAGATGTTTCCATGCCAGCGGAACACACCGCCGGGACCTACTTCTGCACGTGCAGCATCGAAAGCCTGACGGAAGCTGAGGCCGTCGGCAGAGGTAGCTACTCGCAGCGTGTCATCGGTTGATGCCTCAACGCTGTTGTCAGATGCTAAAGACTGGATGGCGTACATGGTACCTGCACCCATCAAAATACCGGTGGTTCCACCGATTGCTACTGTTTTCCAAGAATCTTTTGTTGTCATAATTGTGAAAGTTTAAATTGGTTTACGGGTGCAAATATCCGAATTATTTTTGAATGCTCCAACTATTTGAAATCATAATCCACCAAAGGGTGGGTTTAATGTATGAAATGAATTTTGCAATAGGGACAATGGTCGTTTTGGGCTAAAAGATCGTATGGCTGATTGCCCAGAAAATGTCCACAATGAGGACATACATAGTCTTTCTGGAACTGACGATTGAGCAATTGTGCTTTCTGGGGGATTGCCGATGCATCTTTATAAGCCTTGATGGTAAATGCCAATGATATGAGGATGGCTACGACGTAGAGCACAATGAACCATAAACTTTGTCTGCCGGTGAGCATGCTCAGGGCGATAGCACCCATGGTGATGAGACCTGTTGCCGACCGAAGACTGTTAAAGCGCCGGTCTGCAATCTGCTGGTCGAGGCGGTGTTCGTCGTATTTTGACCATACATGCTGAAGCGGACGAATGTCGGCTGTGGGAGGCACGACATGGTCTATAGCTTGCCAAGGGAGCTGATATCGGTCTGGGCCTAATTCTATGACGTCCTCCTTGCTGATGGCCAAAGATTCAACAGCTCGCTGATTGACATACGTGTAATTGTTGATGTCGAGATTCCTCATCCGAATGCCTTCTTCGCTGATATCAATTGCGCAATGCTCTGCAGACACAGACATCGGAACCTTACTATTAAACAAGGTTGATTGATTGTCTACTGTCAGTTTCAGGTTTGATGTTTTTGGGTCTCGGCCTAAGGTAATCGTTATCATAACTGTCGTCAGGGTTTTGTGATGAGCATTAGGTCTTTCATCTTCTTAAGAGCATCCTTCGAGATTGATATCTGGAATGCGAAATGATCGTAGTCAGACAGGATGAGGTGCTGCTTCAACGTATTGATCTGATAGATGTACTGCATGTTGATGATGAAGCGCTTTCCAATACGCATGAAGATATGGCTGTCGGTGCCGAGTTGGTTCGCCAACACTTTTTCCATTTCACTCAGATTCATGCATACGGCAGCACGCAGTTTGTTAACCATCACAATGTCTGTATAGTTGCCGTCAGCCTCGAAATACACAATCTTTGAGGTTTCGATGCGTAGTAGTTCGTCACGTGAATTAAAGAATATATACATCAGCTCGTATTCATAATATTTACCAGTGATTTCCAATCATCCCCATCAAACTGGTATCAATGGAGAATGTTGCAAAGGTACAAAGAAAAAATCAAAACGCCAAGTATTTATGCATAAAAATTACCAGTTATATATATAAGGTGTGTCTTGGTGGCGGCGGCGTGCAAGTGATAGGGGCTGCCTACTAGGATTTTTTTATTTTTGCTGCAATTGCTGCCACTCTGCAAAAGGTGCTGATACATAAGGGGTTATGAGTGGCAGCAACGTGGCAGAGTGGCAGCAAAAGGTGAAAAACGGGTATTTTAGTGATGCTTTTTTACTGATTTTCGTGCAACTTGGGTATGACGAGATACTCGGTGCCGTTGGAATTGCGGCGGCGGACGAGGCCGTCTATGTTGGCGAGGATGCGGCCGAAGGTGGCGGCGTTGCAGCGGGGTAGGGCAGAGCCGGCACGGCGCTTCACGGCGCTGAGGATGGCGGTGGACGTCATGAACTTGCCCTCGGCTTCGCTGGCGGGAATGGAGAAGCACTCACGGAAGAAGAGCTCCTCGGGCGACAGCTGTTGGAACTGCTTGTTGGATGTCATGAGCTCTCGGGTCTGCTGGTCGTCGAGCCAGTAGGGAACGCCCTGCTCGAGGAGTGCCAAGGCCTGGGCGTAGAGTTGCTTGTGGTTGATATGCTGTGGAAGCCGGATGGGGCCCGTGAGCTCGACGCCGATGAAGCGACGGCTGCCAGAGGGGTCGCTGAGCACATCCGACATGTTCGAAGTGGCGATGAACGAGGCCAGGCGCGGCTGGTCTTCGACATGCTTTCCGTAGGGTCGTTTCACCTTCACCGATGCCAGCTGGATGATGTTCTTCAGGAATCCCTGCTGCACCTTGGGCGAGATCTGGTTGAACTCGTCGAGGTTGATGAGCAGAAACTGGCTCATGGCCTGCAGGACGGTCTTCTTCTCGGAGAGCACGAGGTTGTCGTTGTAGCCCCACTGCAGCTCCGGGGGGATGAGCGAGCGGCAGAACGTTGACTTGTTGTAGCCCTGTCGCGAGATGAGCAGGGGCACGAGCGAGTTGCCGTAGCGAGGGTTCTTGCCCAGCCATTGGGCCACCATGCCGAGAAACCACGTGCGAAACCACAGCGGCCAGTTGGGGTTGTCGGTGGGCACGGCATTGGCCAGCAGGCCGATGTGGTCGCGTCCGTCCCACTTTCCACGCAGTTCCCAGAGGTATTCCTCAATGTGGTTGAAGGTCTTCACGAAGTTTGACTTCAGGAAACGGCTCACATCCAGGTCCCAGACGTTGATCTTTGCCATCCGTACCTCCAAGGTGAGGCCTTTCAGCACGTTGTCGTCGACGGGTTGCCACCCGTGGTTCCACTTCTTCAGCGAGCGAGACTCGGTGTAGCCCATGATGGTATTATAACGGAAGGCATAGTGTTGCTGCAGATATGCTATAAGTTGGCGCGTCTCATGACCGGTGCCTTTGTCTTCCTCGGCGGCGGGCGGCGCCGGTGGCATCTGGTGATGGGGATGCAGGAAGTAGTTGTTGTCAGGCACGAGCAGGGCGTCGGCTTCTTCGCGGAGATATGGGCTTTCGTCGTAGGTCATGCGGAATCCTGCCCAGAGCAACTGGCTGTTGTCGTCGCTGAGGGCTGGTTCTACACGGATGCTTTCGCTTGTTCCGACCAGGTCGGCCAAACTTTGGTAGACATTGACGGCCAGCGGATATGCCTGCTGACAGAATGCTTCCATGGCGTCGTGCTCGGCGGGCAGAGAACCGTTGGGGCGAGTGGCTCGTAGGATGATTTTCACGCTTCGCCCGCTGCATCCTTGCAGGACAGCGACCGTCGTTGGCAGAACGGCAGCCAGGCTCTTCACTCGGTCGGCTTCCTGGTCGTCGTGAAGCGGGCCGACGGTCAGCGTGAGCAGCCCGTTGAAGGAGCGTATGGTCGTGTTGCCGTTATGGCTGAGGCTCACGAGAACGGAAGGGTAGACGACGGGCAGTCGTCCGATGCTTTCGTTTCTCAGGTTCATGACGTCTTCGTCGGTGAGCCTACGGTTGCTGATGATGTGTCGGAACGTCTGAATGTCTTCGTCCTTTGTGTCATGACGCACCGCCTCGATAAGTTCTTTGAGTGTGATGACGCTTTTTGATTGCCGGTTCCAACGGCTTGTCTTAATGGTCGTTATCTTTGTTGTGTTCATTGTTTTGTTTGATGTTTTGCATGGGGCTGAAGGAAGTACCGCTATGTGGTGAGGGTATTACCACTTGGTGGTAAGGGTGCCACCACTTAGTGGTAGGGTGGCTACCACTAAGTGGTAACGGTATTACCACATAGCGGTAACGAATCTGGTAATGTGCTAAGTGAAGTCGTAAACGTTGACATAGGCATTGAACTTCACATTGTCGTCGTAGCCGAATTTACGGAAGATGTTGCGGATGGCTTCCTGTTGTTCGGGAGTGAGCAGTTTCTTGCCGCTGTGATAGCGGTAGTAGGTGCCTCCGGTACCGAGGCACTTGGTGAGCAGGCTGCGCACGGCGTCGTAGTCGCTGCGCCGTACGTTGGCAAAGATATCGCCGAATCCGCGTGCTGCGCGCATCACGCGTATCTGCTTGAAGTACTTGCACTTGCCGTCGGCAAATGCGTTAGGATAGATGGCCATGCCCCTGGTGAGATGGTCGGGCACGTGTTGGCCTGCGAGATGTCGCATGCACTGTTGGCTCAGCGGGCAACTGCTGTTGAAGCAGAGGGTATAGCTGCTGGGCACGCAATCGAAATTGAACGTTTCATTTGTCATAATTCTCATTTGTTTTAAATAATCATTTCATGGCGAATTCGTTATCCTGAGGGTTTTATCAAGGTATTCGGATTCTGTCTACAAAGATACGAATAAGTGAGCGAAAAACCAAATTTATTTGAGTTTTTCCGAGCGAGAGTATCTTCGACGAATGTCAGAGATACGAAAAAAAATGTGGAAATGCAAGAGTTTGCATGGAAATAGCTTGAAAAAACACGTAAATGTTTGGTTTTTCCATTGGTTTTCATTATCTTTGTGGCGTAAAGTATTACTAAACGTGCCACGACCATGAAGAAGGACGGATTTTGGTATCGCGTATGGGACCTCTACTACGACGGGTTCCGCAATATGACGCTTGGCAAGACGCTGTGGGCGATCATATTGATTAAGCTGTTCATCATGTTTGCCATCCTGAAAGTTTTCTTTTTCCCGAACTTCCTGAAACAGCATGCCGAGAAAGGGCAAGAGGCTGAGTATGTGGCAAAGGAGTTGAGCCTACCCCTGACCCCTCCCTAAAGGGAAGGGGACTAGAAACCAGAAACTAGAAACCAGAAACTAGAAACTCGAAACCAGAAACTTAAAACCTTATAGCTTATGCAGAATCTGTTATTAGACGTTACGACTGGCACGATTGACTGGTCGCGTGCGCAATTCGCGCTGACAGCCATCTACCACTGGCTGTTTGTGCCCCTGACGCTCGGTCTGGCCGTGATCATGGGCATCATGGAAACCTGCTACTATCGCACGAAGAAGCGCTTCTGGCGCGACACGGCGAAGTTCTGGCAGAAGCTCTTCGGCATCAACTTCGCCATGGGTGTTGCCACGGGCATCATCCTGGAGTTTGAGTTCGGCACGAACTGGTCGAACTACTCGTGGTTCGTGGGCGACATCTTCGGTGCGCCGTTGGCCATCGAGGGCATCGTGGCCTTCTTCATGGAGTCAACGTTCGTGGCCGTGATGTACTTCGGCTGGAACAAGGTGTCGCGCGGCTTCCACCTCGCTTCCACCTGG
>Ga0256404_1005118_pt1 | contig 23728 bp, 15 predicted proteins | sample RumenRJG_01DNA_FD_185990 | JGI IMG/M metagenome (GOLD analysis project Ga0256404, IMG submission 185990) | Bovine rumen microbial communities from Lethbridge, Alberta, Canada - RJG_01 | ecosystem: Host-associated > Mammals > Digestive system > Stomach > Rumen | place: Canada: Alberta | collected... | reverse complement strand
ATACTGAAATTCGGTTACTACCAAATTCCAGCAATCAAGTGTTAAAAATCAAAAGTTATTGAGAATAAGCGATTTACATGTAGTTGGTATTAGATATTCCTAGTTATTTATACCCGTTTAGATACATCCATAAAATGCCCCCTCACCTATATCAAAGAGACTATTAGGAAGATGAACACTTTTCAAATTCGTGCAATTTGCGAATGCAGCATCTCCAATTTGTGTTACCCCCAAGGGATTATAATATAAGACAGGTTGCTACAGCCACGAAATGATGCTGCACCAATTGTCTCAACATTGAATGGAACTATGAAATCAGTTAAACTTTTGCAGCTATTAAAGGCATAGCTATCTATTCTTTTTAAAGTCTCTGGCATTGTGACTTCTTGCAAATTTGTGCAACCTGAGAAAGCACTTTCGTTACAGACGGTTTGTAACACCGTTACAAATAGTCTGTAATGTCATACAAACCGCTTGTAATACCGTTACAAAGCTTTTGTAACGGCCTCTGCTCTCGCTGCTTGGCGAAATTGCGTTCCGCGATTTCAGACGCGACTCGGCATAGGCTCCAAACAAGTTTGGGCCTCTGCTCTCGCTGCTTGGCGAAATTCACTGCAGGTCATGCCGTAGGTATTGCGGAAGAGACGGGAGAGTGTGGCGCGACTGGAGATGCCCGACAGCTCGCCGATGAGCGAAATGGGGTCGTCGGTGGTCTTCAGCAGACGGGCTACGTACTCCAGACGGTAGCGGGTGATGAAATCGGTGACGGTCTCGCCATGCGAGCACTCGCGGATGGCCTGTACCACGTACTTGGCGTTGGTGCCTAACATCTGTGCCAGGGTGTCGCGGTTCAGCGCCTCGTCGGTAAAGGGCAGCTGGTCGGCCATGAGCGTGCAAAGGCGTCGGAAGAGCTGTTGAATGGAGGTAAGACTGTCTTCCGGCTGCGCCTGCAATGCCTTGCGCTCCTCTTCGATGGCCTGTTCGCGCAGTTTCATCTGTTCGTAGAGATGGCGGTTCTTCTTGGCCAGCACTCTGTTGTATTTCCTTGAGCGCCAGAGCAGATAGCCAATAAGCAGGAGGATGATTACGAGGGCGACGGCCATGACACGGTGCAGGGAGACCTTAAACCGTAAGTTCGTCAGTTGCATATCGCGCTCATGTGTCTGGTAGACGACGGCCAGCTCGGCGGCATCGTTCTGTTTCTGCCAGGCGAGGGCAGAGTCGATGGCGGTACTGATATTGTCGGCAATGACCAGCGCATCGTCGTTGCGCCCAGCCTTGCGGTAGGCGGTATAGCGAGGAGAGAGGCGCGAGGCGATGATGTCGAAGGTCATCCGTGCACCGTCGGTGGCTATGTAGGTGCTGTCGATCTGTTCGTACCAGTAGGCGGCCTCGTCGTCGGTGATGGCCTGCTGTATGTCGTAGGCCTTCTGACAGCTGCGCCGGCAGGCATCCCACTGGTGGAGCTGCAGGTAGCAGTGGGCCATGAGCATGGTCAGGGCCGACTCTGTGCTCTTCGGGAAGTCTTCGTTGTCTTCTGCCTGGCCCAGCAGGTCGGTGATGATGCCCAGTGCTCCCTCGGTATCGCCTCTGCTCGAGCGGAGGTATGCCCAGCGGTAGCCTGCATCGGCATAACTTGCATAGGTTTGAAGATTGAGGTCGGCACGATAGCCTTCGTGGGCCTTTCTGTAGTAGTGTTCGGCGATGCGCCTCTTCCACCCCCGGTCGTAGGCAAAGGCCCTCCAATTGTCTGCCTTTGCTGTGCTGATGACGCGGGCCTTTTCCATGCTGTCGATGACGGCCAGGGTGCGGTTCATGTCGCCTGCCTTGCGCACTTCGTCATACCGCTGCTGTGCCGTCTGCTCCATCCTGTCCTTGTTTCCGTTGCTGCAGCTCGTGCAGCCAGTGAGGAATAATAAGGAGATTAGCGGTGTTAAGAAGAATTTCTTGCTTGGTGATGATAAAAAAATAACTTGGTACAAATAATCAATGGAACAGGAAGATACGAAGATACGAAGTTTTTTCGTTCAAAGCGACCAAAGGTCGAGCGAGGGGAAGTCAGGGGATAAATGTGTTTTTAGTGAAAGGGAGTGAAGGGGAGTTCTTTGCTCGCTTTGCTTGCAAAGGACTCCCCTTCACTCCCCCAAAAACCTACTTCACGAGTGCTGCACGTGCGGCAACGATGTCGTTCTTAGCCTGTGCAAGCTGTTCTTTCAGCTGGTCGACAGAGATGGCGTTGAGGACGCTCAGAGGAGCGATGGCCTGTGCCACGGGCTCGATGTCGGGATCGTAGGCAGCGAGGCGGTTGACAGCGTCGATCAGCAGGGCTACGCGATAGGTGACGTTCGAGGCCGACTCATCGTCGAAGGCGCCGATGAACTTCTCCTCGTTCTGGTTCATGACAAACAGCTCCTCGACGAGAGATGTAGCGGCGAGCTGCCAGAAGTAGTTGATGCGACCGTTCTTCTCCATGGCCTCGTAGAGGTTCTGTGTGGTCTCATAGATGGTTGTAGCATCTTCACAATCTTTGAACGAAGGGTCGTTAATGTCGGCCAACAGCTTCGAGATGGATTTCTCGTAGGCCTCGACAGGCATTTCGTACATCTGGGCAATTCTCTTATCAATACCCAGTGCACTCAGCATACGATATTTCTCAGACAGCGTAGCAGCGTTCTCGGCAACAGCAGGATCGAGCAGATAGTCGGGCTTCACCTGCTTCTCGGCATCGGTGAGCTGGACGCCGTCCTCGCCCTCCTTCAGAATGGGGAGCTGCTTGAGCTTACCGACTTCCGAAGCGAGGCTGTCGAGTTCGAGCTTGATCTTTGCCTCTACCTGCTCCTGCTCGAAGCTTTTCTCTTCGCCAGTCTCCTGTGCGGGCTGGGCATTCTTGTTACCTCCACAAGCGGTGAAGGCGATAGCGGCGATAGCCACTGCAAAAATTGAAAGTTTCTTCATTGTTTTGTTTGTTTTTTAATTGGTTATAAATTAATGATTATTGTTCTTTTCTAAGGAAACGGCCAGGGCAGTCGGTGAGGAGGAGCACGGTGGCCAGGATGCACATGAGGAAGATGATGCCCATGTTGAACCACAGCGTCTTGACGTGGGCCGACCCTATCACCTTCTCGCTGCTATAGAAGGGCGCACGACCTATGTGGCTGCGCGGCGTGAGATAGATGGTGGCAGCGCGGGGCACGATATAATCGTCGATGACCTCGACGACACGCTGCTGCGAGACGCCGATGACGAAGTCCTCGAGGCTGATGTTGAAGTTGTCGCGCTTCAGATTGAGCAACGCGTCCTTGCCGTTGTTGCGGATAAACGACGACACCATGGCGTCTTTCTTCATCGTAGCCTTGTTGCCACGACGGGCGAGGGTGTCCTCGGCCTGCTTCATGTACTGATGTAGCGATGCGTAGGACTCGTCGCCCTGATAGGGCTCCATGCCGCAGTACTCGGTAATGACGGGAAGGTTGGTACGGATGACCTGCAGGTGATGGGGGTTGACCTCCTTGCCGCGTCGGGCCTCGTCGTTCATCGTCTCCAACTGCGACTCAAGCTCGTAGAGGAAGGCGGCATTGTAGAACTGGTTCTCGTACTTCTGCTTGTCGACCTCGAAGAAGGGTTTTTCGTAGCGATTGTCGGTAAACGAGGTGACGGCGAGGGCCTCGTAGCTCCAACGGGAGGGAATGACATCGCCTATGAGCGGCACGTTGCCCGTGGTGCTACCTGGTGTGAGGTCGCTGAAGCTGACCACCAGTCCGCAGAGGAGTATCTGGGGTATGAGCAGCATGGGGATGCTGATATAGATGGCCACCACCGAACTGAGACACTGCGACAGGAGCAGGCCTGTGAGGTTGGCCAGCAGTGAGGTCATGAAGAGTATGAACCACCACACGCCGAAGAGTCCGTGAAGACCCATGATGGTGTTGCCAATGAGGATGAAGAGCAGCGTCTGGAGGAGCGACAGTACGGCCATGAACACAATCTTTGACCATATATAGCTACCGTATGACAGCTGCAGGAATTTTTCGCGTTTGAGCAGGGCACGGTCCTTGATAATCTCCTCGGCACTGCCGCTCATACCGATGAAGGTGGCAACGATGACCGACATGAAGAAGTAGCTGACCAGGTTCTTGTTGTCCATCACGCTGTAGCCCTCGGGCGGCGCATAGCGGGTGAGCATGGCACAAACGAGTGCCAGCACGGGAGCCTCGAGCAGTGCGATGAGCAGGTACTGGAGGTTGGTGATCTTGGTGCGGAAGTTGCGATGTAGGAAGATGGCGAACTGATGGAGCATGCCCGGCTTTCGCTGGTCGGAAGAGGGCACGTTGCCCACAGCAGGCGCAGCCAGCTGAGGACGGTTCTTCAGGTAGAGCTCGTGCCACTCCTGTGGGGTGACCTTCCGCTCGTCTGAAATCTCGCCACTATTATTTAATGCCTTCTCGTCGATGATGTTGAGCACAATCTCCGGATTGACGTTGCCGCAGGTGGGACAGGCACTGGTCTCGGCATCGGCATAGCAGGCAGCCTCCTTGAAATAGGTGATGGCGTCGATGGGGTTGCCGTCGAACACGGGATAGCCGCCCTTGTCGAGCAGCCACAGGCGGTCGAAGAGCTTATAGACATCGCTCGACGGCTGGTGGATGTTGACGACGATGAGCTTTCCCTTGAACGTCTGCTCCTTCAGCAGGTTGACCACCTTCTCGGTATCGGACGACGACAATCCCGACGTAGGCTCGTCGAGGAAGAGCACTGCCGGCTCACGGATGAGCTCGAGCGCAATGTTCAGTCGCTTGCGCTGACCACCTGAGATATACTTGTTGATGGGCGAGCCCACCTTCAGGTCTTTCGCTGCATCGAGTCCCAGGTCCTTGAGCGTCTTCATCACACGGTGGTCGATCTCCTCCTCGCTCATGCCCGCAAAGCAGAGGCGGGCAGTGAAGAGCAGGTTCTGATAGACCGTGAGCTCCTCGATGAGCAGGTCGTCCTGAGGCACGAAGCCTATGAGGTCCTTTGCCCCTGGCTCGCTGATGTCGTGGCCGTTGATGGTGATGGTGCCCTCCTGCGGCTTCAGACTGCCGTTGAGGATGGAGAGGAGCGTCGATTTGCCCGTTCCCGAACCGCCCATGATGGCCAGCAGCTCTCCGCTGTGGAGGTTGAAGCTCAGGTTGTGCATGCCATTGTCGCTGTTGGGGAACCGGAAGTTGATGTCGCGTCCGCAGAACTCTACGCGCTGACTACTCTTGTCTTTCTTGCCCGACTTGCGGTTGTAGGCATCGAGTATGGTGGAGTAGTAGACAGGATGGCCGTCCTTTCCCTTGAGCACGCTGCTCTGCTGGAGCACCTGATAGGAGCCCGATAGCACGGGTACATCGTTGAGCAAGACGGTCTCGCTGCCTGTATAGGTGAACACGATGACACCAGTTGTGGGGATGATAAGCGTCTTCAGCTGTCCGTCGAAGCCGTCGAGGTGGTGGAGTATGACATGGGTTGAAGGCTTGCCAGCCACGAAATTTACAAAGTCGCGGAACAGGTGGCCATTCACGCCGAACGTCTCGGCCATCACCTTGAAGATGGTGTGCACGCTGTCTTCCTTCACCCCGCAGAACTCCATGAGTCGCAGCAGCAGCATCTCGCCCTCGGTAAAACGGATCTTGCCCTGCAGGTTCGAGCAGATAGAGGCCACGGCCTGTTCGGTGTCAAGGTCGTCGGTCATCTCGTAGACACCCCGCATGTCGCTGTACAAATCCAGATAACTATCGATGTTGCGTATGCCGAACTGATGACGCAAATAGCTGACGAGCATGGCTTTTGCCCTCGTTTCATCTACCTGTTCCTCTTTGCCAAACAAGGCAAACAGACTAAGGAAACTGGAAAGAATGATGTCCGTCATTGTGTTGATGTAATACTTTAGCTCAGCGGCTTGGTTAGATATTTGTCGGCAAAATTACTAAATAAATGTTTAAGTCATAGAAAAAAATAGTTAATTACATCAAAAAAAGCCTTTCGTAATATTTATTCTTACTTTTTGTGTGGCTATTTTTATGGAATTAATTAACTTTGCAACATAAAATGACATTGATTCAACAAAACCATTACAAATAATTCGAACACAATGAAAACTACAATTGAAGAAAAAGATGGCAATCTGATTGCATTCCTGAACGGCAGACTTGACACAGCCGCAGCTCCCCAGACAGAAAAAGAACTGGCTCCGCTCTACCAAAGTGACGGACGCGACGTAGTCCTTGACTGCAGCCAGCTGGATTATATCTCATCAAGCGGCCTGCGTATTTTCTTGGCCATCCTGAAGAATGCAAAACCCAAGGGAAGCCATGTCTTCATCACCGGACTGAACGACGAGCTTCGCCAGGTGTTTGCCATGACGGGCTTTACCAACCTGTTTGAGTTCAAATGAGCTCGCTGTCTCCACATAGCGAGATGCTCATGGAGCAATACCGTGAGCACTACCCACAGTTCTGCCAGTTGTCGCAGCAGGTCTATGACCAGCTGTGCAAGGTGTTTCGTGAACAGGGCATCGAGCTTAACTCCATTGAGCATCGTGTCAAGACCGAGGCATCGCTGGCCGGAAAGCTGGAGCGAAAGGGCGACAAATACCACACGCTCGAAGACATCACCGACCTTGTGGGTCTGCGCATCATTACTTTCTATACCGACGATGTAGACAAGGTGGCAGCCATTGTCAAGAACCTTTTCGTCGTCGACTGGAGCAACTCGGTCGACAAGCGCAAGCTGCACGAGCTGACCAGCTTTGGCTATAACTCCCTGCACTACATCTGCCGGCTGAAGGAAGGACCGCTCAGCACCATTCCCTTCGAGCTGCAGATGCGCACCGCCCTGCAACATGTGTGGTCGGCCATTGAGCACGACATCGGCTATAAGGGTGCGGTGAAGCTGCCGCCAGAGTATCGGCGACAGTTCAGCCGACTGGCAGGCATGCTCGAACTGGCCGACGACGAGTTCAGCCGACTGCGCACCACGATGACCGATTATCGCCGGCAGGTGCAGGCACTCGTCAAGAGCGGACAGCTCGACGAGGTGCCCCTCTCTACCGACTCGTTCAACAGCTACTTGGAGCTGCATCCCTTCGATCGGCTCAACAGGCGCATAGCAGCCGTCAACCAGGCCGAGCTCTATCCTGCATCGCTCGCGCGCTTCCTGCCCATACTTGAACACTTCGGCATGGAGACGCTGGGCGACGTGCAGCGTTTCATCTCCGAGAATGCCGAGGATGCCTACCAGTTGGCGCTGTCACAGCTTGCCGTGACCGACCTTGACATCCTCTCGTCGAACGTAGGCCTGCAGAATCTCTGTCTCGTACATGTGCTCAAGCAGGGCGGCAATCGCGACGATCTCATCTACATCTACGACAAGCTCAACGGTCAGCAATCTGCCAATGGCCTGTTGGCCGATGCCATACTAAAGCAAGGGGCCACGCTGCCCTTTGCCAGCAACAAGAAAGAATGATGAAAGAACGACTGACCATAGTAAAGGTGGGCGGTGCCATCGTCGAGGACGAAGCACAGCTCACCGCTTTGTTACGTGACTTTACTGCCATCGAGGGTCTGAAGATCCTGGTTCATGGCGGTGGACGACGTGCCACGAAGGTGGCTGCACAGCTGGGCATCGAGACCCAGATGGTGGGTGGGCGCCGCATTACCGACGCTCCGATGCTCGAGGTGGTGACGATGGTCTACGGCGGACTGGTCAACAAGCAGGTGGTGGCCCGCCTGCAGGCGCTCGGTGTCAACGCCATCGGCCTCTGCGGAGCCGACGGCAACATCATCCGTTCGCACAAGCGGCCACTCAAGGATGGCGTCGACTTCGGCTTTGTGGGCGATGTCGATGCCGTCGAAGGAAAGACGCTCGCTACCCTTATCCGTGCCGGTCTGACGCCCGTCATCGCTCCGCTGACCCACGACGGCCAGGGCTGCATCCTGAACACGAATGCCGACACGATGGCCTCGGAGACGGCCCGCGCCTTGGCTCCCGACTTCGACGTGACGCTCATCTACTCGTTCGAGAAGGCTGGCGTGCTCAGCAATCCCGACGACGACAGCTCGCTGATTCCCGTCATCACCCATGCCGACTTCGAGCGCTACCGTGCCGACGGCACCATCTCTGGCGGCATGCTGCCCAAGATTGAGAATGCCCTTGCCGCCGTCGATGCCGGTGTCTCGCGCGTCATTATCACCCTGGCTACCGCTATCGACGGCCACCACGGAACCGTAATTGAGGTTTGAGATTTGAAATTTGAGATTTGAGGTTTGAGAGATAAGAATTCTTGCCATGCAAGCGACCGGAGGTCGAGCGCCCATAGTTTTGCGGCTACCATTGGCTTTTTCGATGGTGTTCACCGCGGTCATCGCTTCCTCATTGACCGTCTGAAAGAGGAGGCCAGGCAACGGGGGCTTGCTTCGATGGTCGTCACCTTCGGAAATCATCCGCGGCAGGTACTCTGTCCTGACTGGCAACCAGCGCTGCTTTCTACCCCTGAAGAGAAAGAGACACTGCTACGCCAGACGGATATCGACCGCCTGGTCGTGCTGCCTTTCGATGCAGCCATGTCGCGCCTCACTGCCCGCCAGTTCATGGATCAGGTACTGCGCGACCAGCTCGATGTACGACTGTTGCTTACGGGCTACGACAACCACTTCGGCCATCGCTCCACAGAAAACGAGACCAAGCGCGAGGGCTTTGCCGACTACCAAGCATACGGCCGTGAACTGGGCATCGAGGTGATGGCTGCCGAGGCCTTCACCGAGGGTACAGTGCGCTACAGTTCCTCGCTCGTGCGCCAACTGCTTGCCGAGGGCGACGTCACTGCCGCCAGCGAGTGCCTCGGTCGGCCTTACAGTCTCACGGGGAGCGTAGTACGCGGTGAGCAGATAGGCCGCCAGATAGGCTTCCCCACCGCCAACATCGAGGTCTCGCATCCCTATAAGATTATTCCCCGAAATGGTGTCTACGCCGTCGCTGTTCAACTACCATCCACTATCCACTCGACCCTCGGTCGCTTGCAAGGCAAGAACCCTTCACCCCTCCAAGGCGTCATGAACATTGGCCACCGCCCTACGTTCGACGGCCACCGCACCACCCTTGAGGTACATATTCTCGACTTCGACGGCGACCTCTACGGACAGACCATCACCGTCAGCTTCCTACAGCGGCTACGCGACGAGCGCCATTTCGACTCGCCCGCCGACCTCATCCAACAGATGAAGCAGGATGTCGCTGGGATTTCACTCCCCCTATAAAAAAACATGACCAACGCCATCCTTTTCACCATCATCTTTGCCGTCATACAGTTCTTCACGTCGACGGCCTTCATCGCCGTCAGCCGACTTTTAGGCGGCGACGGTACGCTCACTACCGACATGCGGATACTCTCTGAATCTGCAGCCTCACTCATCACCATCATTGTTTTTTGCATGACCCACTTGGCACAGCCCACGCGCCACTACATACAGTCGCGTCCCTGGGGCGTGCTGACGTGGAGCGTCGTGGCCGCCATAGGAGCCGTGGTGCCCTCGATGTGGCTGCAGGAACAGCTGCCCGAGCTGCCCAACATCGTCGAGCAGGAACAGGGCGACATCATGATGCATCGCGGCGGCTACTTCGTCATCTGCCTCCTTGCGCCAGTGGCCGAAGAACTTGTGTTCCGCGGTGCCGTGTTACGCTCGCTCTTAGCGTGGAAGCCCGAAAGGCGATGGCTGATGATTGCCCTCTCGGCACTCCTCTTCGCCCTCGCCCACTTCAATCCCGCACAGATGCCACATGCCTTCATCATCGGTCTGCTCCTCGGATGGATGTACCAGCGCACAGGTTCGTTAGCACCCGGCATAGCCTACCACTGGGCCAACAACACCGTGGCCTACGTCGTCTTCCGCGTCTACCCCGACCCGTCGCTGCGCCTCGTCGACATCCTTGGCGGCCAGCAGCGAGCCGTCGGTGCAGCCGTCATTTTCTCCCTCTTCATCCTCCTGCCCGCACTCTATCAACTCTATCTGCGCATGGAAAGAGCACGCTAACAGGGGCTGTTTGCATAACGAGCCAACACGCATCACTTGACCATGATCTTGCGACTGTTACAATGTTCAGCCTCTTAGCCTACAAAAGTAATCGTATAAAAATAAGTGGGTATGATTTTAACTAAACAGTAATTACTTGTACCAAGTTATTTTTTTATCATCACTAAAAATGAAGTTTTCAGTTGCTAAATGATCTCTTCGTTCTCCTCCTCGAAGTCACGGATGTTTCTGCGGACGGTATCGAAGTTTGGCTTCTTGAGCTTGCCGTCATTATAGCGGGCGGTGTGGTCTGCCATAGTCTTGGTGGTCTTGCCTGGATAGGTGCCCTGGCCTGAGAGCAGTTCAATGCGGTTGACGGTTTTCTGGGTGTAGCTTCCGCTCTTCTCCAAGGTCAGCACATGATGCCATGCAGCCTTCTTGCCTTTCATGATATCGAAGGTGGCGGTGTCGCCTTTCTTTGAGAGCAAAAGGTTGAGGGTGGAGTAGTCGGTGCCGTCCATCTCCCAGTAATCGCTGTTGAGCGCATGGTCGTCGGCATCGGGCAGGAAACGCATGTCGCCGTCGCTGTACTCGTAGTGGAGAGGAACGTCCTGACGGCCAAAGCTGAGCATGAGCAGCTCGGTAAAAGGCGTAAGATAGATGTTCGACGGCACTTGGAGCGTACGTACTACAGGCTCAGGGCCACCAGTCAGTTCGATGCGGACGGTATAGCGTTTGGCTGTTTCCGATGAGTCGTAGATGGAGTCCTCATCATCGAAGGCATCGGAATAGTCATCTTCCATTGCTGCCCAGTCGGCCTCGTCCAGTTGAAAGAGTTCCTCCTTGTCGTGCAGGAAATTGTCCATGCTGGGATACTTGCAGAAGAAGGGAATCTTGCTGTCGTTCATGACCCGTTTCAACTCTTTCGCACCGTCAGTAAGAATCATCGTGGGGAAGCTCAACTCGGTAAAGAGCCGCTGTAGCAGTGGCATCGTCTCTTTGATGTGGGCGGTGGCACAGGCTATGGCATAATGCTCGATGTTCATGGGCGAGGCCCCTTGCTTGCAGATGTCGAGACAATGGTCGAGGAACTTCACTAAGAGTGTCGCAATTTGTAGCCGTTTCTCCGGATGAAGAATGTAGACCCACACCAAGGCATTGAGCACGATGGGCTTGGCATCGGGTATGATGCCCTGCTCGTAGAGGAACTTCTCCAATACGTCTATCTGGTCCTTGCCCAACTGATAGACCACTGCCGACGGCCATTCCAAGAAACGCAGGAAATAGTTGTGGAAGAAAAAGGCATCTTGGCGCAACGACTCGAGCACGATGTCAAGGCAATCGGTCATCTTGAGCCTCTCCATCATCCACAACGGGCCATAAAGCCGCCAGTGGTTCTCGGGCACGTCGGGATCGAAACCTGCAAAAAGTCCGTACAGGTAGCCTCGCATCTCCTCGCGCATGAACTGAGGCGACAGGCCCTGAATCCGGATGTCGCTTTCCACATAATGGCAGAGCATCACTTTGTCATCGTCTTCGTGCGCGTTCCAAAACGGGCCGAGCCACTGAATCACTTGAGTGGCCTTCTTCGAGTAGTCGGGCTTCTGATAGGTATAGAAACGCTTGTTCTCCACATCGGGAAGATCCAACTCGCCTTGCATCAGACGCTCGAACTCTTCTTTTTCTTCCTCGCCCATGTTCTTCACCATCTCCTCCAGGTTATTCATCATCTGGAAGAAAGGATTTCCGTCGTTCTTTTTCTTTGCCATAGTTAGTTTGGTTACAAGTTCAATGCTATCCTACTGTACCCTCGAGCGAGACGCTGAGAAGCTTGCGTGCCTCGACGGCGAACTCCATGGGGAGTTTGTTCAGGACGTCCTTGGCATAGCCGTTGACGATGAGGCCTACGGCCTGCTCGGTGGGTATGCCGCGCTGGTTGCAGTAGAAGAGCTGGTCTTCGGAGATCTTCGAGGTGGTGGCCTCATGCTCAAAGATGGCGGTGGGGTTGTGGACGTCCATATATGGGAAGGTGTGGGCTCCGCACTCGCTGCCTAAGAGCAGGGAGTCGCACGAGGAGTAATTGCGGGCGTTCTCGGCAGTGGCAGCGGCACGTACGAGTCCGCGGTAGCTGTTCTGCGAGTGTCCGGCAGAGATGCCCTTCGAGATGATGGTGCTCTTGGTGTTACGCCCAAGGTGTATCATCTTCGTGCCGGTGTCGGCCTCCTGGTAGTTGTTGGTCACGGCCACGCTGTAGAACTCGGCGGTACTGTTGTCGCCCCTTAGTATGCAGGAGGGATACTTCCACGTGATGGCACTGCCGGTCTCGACCTGCGTCCACGAGAGCTTTGAGTCCACGCCGGCCAGGAGTCCACGCTTGGTGACAAGGTTCAGCACGCCGCCCTTTCCGTTCTCGTCGCCAGGGTACCAGTTCTGTACGGTAGAGTATTTTACCTCGGCACGGTCTTTGACGATGATTTCAACGATGGCAGCATGTAGCTGGTTCTCATCGCGCATCGGGGCGGTACATCCCTCGAGGTAAGAGACGTAGGAGTCATCGTCGGCCACGATGAGCGTGCGCTCGAACTGTCCTGTGTTGCGGGCGTTGATGCGGAAGTAGCTGCTCAACTCCATAGGACAGTGCACACCCTTGGGGATATAGACAAAGGAACCATCGCTGAACACGGCGCTGTTGAGCGCGGCAAAGAAGTTGTCTTTGTAGGGAACGACGGTACCAAGGTACTGGCGCACAAGCTCGCCATGCTCCTTGATGGCCTCGCCGATGGAGCAGAAGATAACGCCCTTTTCGCGGAGTACCTCCTTGAAGGTGGTCTTCACTGAGACGCTGTCCATGATGGCGTCGACGGCGGTATTGCCGGAGAGGACCAGGCGCTCCTCAAGGGGAATGCCGAGCTTGTCGAAGGTTTTCTCAAGTTCGGGGTCGATTTTTCCAGCGGCAAAACCGCTGGGCACACTTTTCTTTGCTGTTGGGTCGGCGTAGTAGCTGATGGCCTGATAGTCGATAGGGGGCACATGGACGTGGCCCCAGGTGGGCTGCTTCTGCTCTTGCCAGTAGCGAAAGGCCTTCAGGCGGAACTCGAGCATCCACTCGGGCTCGCCCTTCTTGGCCGAGATGAGCCGCACGACATCCTCGTTCAGGCCCTTCTCGATGATTTCCGTATGCACGTTGGTAGTGAAGCCGAACTCGTACTTCTGCTCGGCCACCTGCTTTACAAATTCATTGCTACTAGTTTCCACTTGCTGCTAAATTTTGCTTCTCTAATGTTACTGACCCCACCCCTAACCCCTCCCCTACAAGGGAGGGGAGCGAAAAGTCGGCTGCAAAGATACGAAAAAAAGGCGGGAGACAAAAATTTCCCACCTTTTTTTTATAGTTTGGGGCTAATGAGGCCTATGGGGCTTATGGGGCCAATAGGGCTAATAGGGCCAATGGGGCTTATGGGGCTGAGGGTTAGCGGTTGGGGCTGTCCCAAGTGTAGGTCTCAGTGCAGGTGATGGTCTGCGTCTGCGTGCCCACGCTCAATAGGAAGTCACCCTCTTCGAGCGTCCAACGACCATCATAGCCCACGAAGGCGAGGTCGGCAGCAGGCAGTTGGAAGGTGACGGTGCGTTTCTCACCCGGTTGCAGCTCTATCTTCTCGAACTGGCGCAGACGGCGTCCGTCGGGCACCATCGAGGCGATGAGGTCGCTGCTGAAGAGCAGCACGCTCTCCTTGCCAGCACGCAGGCCGGTATTGGCGACATCGACGCTGACGGTGAGCACGTCGTCCTTGGTGAAGCGGGACTTGGCGGCAGAACCGCCAAGCACACTGACCTGTAGGTTGCTGTATTCGAAGGTGGTGTAGCTAAGACCGTGGCCGAAGCCCCACTGCTGGGTGATGCGGGCGTTGTAGTCGTAGGCACCCTCCATCGTTCCCGTCTCCTCGCTCTTCTTGAAGTCGTAGTTGGTGAGCGAATTGATTTCACTGGGATAGGTGAACGGCAGCCGACCGGAGAAGTTGTAGCGGCCAGAGACAAGCCCTGCCACGTGTAGCTCCAGCCACCGTTCAGACAGCGCATCTGGTTGGCGTTGGGACCGGTGAGGAGGATTTTCTTGCCTTTCTCTATCGGCAGTACTCCTCCCCCTTGGGGGGAGGTCGGGAGGGGGCTATTCTTCAGCAGCACCATGCTTTCAACGGCACCTTCGAGGGCGAGCTGTGCAAACTCCTCGCCACCGAACTTGGGATAGTCGGCCAGACGCTGCGTGGGATGGTTGAAGAGGTCGAGACGGTACTTCATGCGGAGCACGCGGCTCACTGCATCGTCGATACGGCTCATGGGAATCTTTCCTTCGTCGACTAATTCCTTCAGCAGGACGCAGGCATCAACGCTATAGGGTTCCATGATCATGTCGATACCAGCATTGATGGCAATGCGAAGGGCATCCTTCTTGTCGCGGGCCACCATCTCACGGGTATAGAGGTTGTTCACGTCGGCCCAGTCGGTGATGAGCACACCGTCCCATCCCGTCTGCTCCTTCAGCCATACGGTGAGCAACTCGCGGTTGGCATGGACGGGCACACCGTTGACAGACGCAGAGTTGACCATGATAGAGTGGGCACCAGCCTTGACACAAGCAAGGAAGGGCGCGAAGAACTTCTCACGCAGCTGGGCGGGTGCGATATAGGCCGGCGTGCGGTCCTTGCCAGACCAAGGCACGCTGTAACCCATATAGTGCTTCAGCGACACGGCCACGTGCTGCTGGTCTACATGGTTGGGATCTTCGCCCTGGAAGCCAAGCGTCTGGGCCACGCCCATCTCGGCATTGACATAGCAGTCCTCGCCGAAGTTCTCGTAGAAGCGGGACCAGCGGGCATCGCGGGCCAGGTCGAGGGTAGGACTGAACGTCCAGGGCACGCTCACGGCACGGGTCTCGTAGGCCGTGGCCTCGGCACTGCGACGGGCAATGTCGCGATTGAACGTTGCAGCCACGTTGATGTTCTGCGGGAAAAGCGTGCCGCCCTGCGTATAGGTGGAACCGTGGTTCTGGTCGAGACCGAAGAGGCAGGGAACGCCGCCTTTGCAGTCCTTGTCGATGCTGCACACCGTGTTCGACGGCAACCCGTTGGCTGTGGTCAGTTGGCGGCAAGTCTTCTTCTTCAACTCATAAACATAGACACCGCCGCCATCAGTACCTATCCACAACTCATCGTTGCCATTGACGTAGAGCGTATGAATATATTTATTGATATCGTCGGGATTGGCCACCGAGTAGTCCAGTTCGCCAACCTCATCTGTCGTGGTGTCGATGAGACGGATGCCGTTGGCCGTGCCCACGGCAATCTTTCCGTCTGGAAGCTGTGTGATGTCCTGCACGTTGTTCGCTCGCTGAGCATGCCTTCGGACTTACCGAGATGATTGTAGGTGAAGACGGTCACATCCTGGGCACCAAGGCCCAGTACAGCGAGAAACAAGAACGAAAGGATTGCTGATAACCTGTTCATAACAAGACTGTTAATGCTCGTGCTGATGCTGATATCTGATGGCAAGCATCGTCAGGTCGTCGCTCTGCTCGGCATCGCCCACGAAGGCATGCACGGCATCGGTCATGCTGCTAACCACCACTTCAGGCTGGTTCCCGCTCCTGGCCATCAGACTTTCAATCTCCCTGATAATGCGCAACTGGCCGAACTGTGCATGAGCAGCGTCCTCAGCCTCGTTGAGACCGTCGGTGAAGAGGAAGATAGCGGTCTGCGGCTCCAAGACCGTCTCCTGAAGGGTAAACTGCCACTTGGGCATAACACCGATGGGCAGGTTGGGTTCAACATTCAAGAAGACCGGGCGCTGGATGGTGGCAGGGATGATCAGTGGCGCGTTGTGGCCGGCATTGCAGTATTGCAGCTTGCCATTGGACAGATCGAGCACGCCCACGAAGAGCGTTACAAACATATTCGTGTCGTTAGCCTCGGCCTGGGCGTCGTTGAGTGCCGTGACTATCAGGTTCGGCTCGGTGACGTGGGCCGAGATATTGCGAAACAGCGAGCGCGTGACGGCCATCACCAGCGATGCAGGCACTCCCTTGCCCGAGACGTCGCCGATGCAGAAGAACAGGTGCTCGTCGCGGATGTAGAAGTCGAAAAGGTCGCCGCCCACGTCCTTGGCTGGCGTCAGCGTGCCGTAGATGTCAATGTCGTCGCGTTCGGGGTATGGAGGGAACGTCTTGGGCAGCATCGACATCTGAATGTCATGCGCTATCTTCAGCTCACTCTCGATAGAGGCTTTCTCAGCGGTGGTTTCCTTGAGCTCCTCCACGTACATCGTCAGCGACTGCTGCATCTTCTCAAACGAGTCGCGAAGCAGGCGTATCTCGTCGTTGTGCTTGATGCGTGGCAATAATGTATTGAAGTTTCCTTTTGCCACCTCATCGGCCGAGTCGGCCAACTCTTTCAGTGGCATGGTAGCACGCTTGATAATCTTACGACCCACAATACGTGTAACCAACAGGGCAAGTGCCACTAACACCAGCATCGTGGTACCAATGGCCAGTCCTGTCCCATCAAGCATAATTCTCGGAACGGCAAGGGCAATAGTCCAGTTGGTGCCCTCAATGGGCTCAAAGAAAATATAGGAATTCAAGTCTTCAATGCCAAAAAACTCAAAATGGCTGGGCGAGCCTTTTTGGTTGAGATAGGTTCCCGACATGCCTGCTACCATCTGACGGCCAATGGCATCGTCAATGGTGTCGGGGGTCTCCTTTGCACACTCGAAATAATTGCTGTTGATTACACGACTGCCGTCAGGATGGGCAATGAACGTTCCGTTTCCATCAATGATGAAATTGAAGGTGACAAACCTCCATTTACGATCATTCCAGCTTGAGGAATTGCTGTCATTGTCGTCGTCATCATCATCGTCATTGTCACTGACATCTACGTCCGAGTCGTTGATCTTGACTGAGATAGAGTCTCCATTGAAGCTCGTGCCCTTTACGAGCTGACTGCTGAACCACTTTAGCGAAAGGTCGGCACCAAGAATGGCCACTGCCTTACCCGTATGGTCGTGGATGGGTACCATCCAGGCTACAAGTGGAGTGATGGAGTCGGTAGAGTCGAAGAACGGTTCCGACCAATAGCCTTTCTCAGCCTTCAGCGCTTCCTTGAACCACTCTGTTTTCAGATAGTCGTTGCGGGTGCTTCCGATGTTGCGCTTCTCTATCTGACCGTCATCGGCCTTGACCGCATAAGGACAGAACCAGTGTCCCTTCTGCGGGTAGTAGTCGGCCACGAAACTGATTCCACAACTACGGATATGAGGATTGTTGGTGACAATCTGTTCCATGATGGTCATCATCTTGTCGGGCTTACCCAGATTGTCTTCAATCTCCGCTACATGGTTGTTCGTTCCTAATGAGACTTCGGAAATAATAGACTGTACGTGGTCGTGATTGATTCGCAGCGTACTCTTGTAGAGATCGATTTCCTCGTCTTTAACGAATCCGTTGACCAGTTTGAAACTATAGTAGCAAGCCAAACACATTACCAAAAGCTGAGTGATGGCTATCCACCACGTCAGCCTTTTGGCAAAGGAACGGATTTTCTTCTTTTTCTTGCTCAACGGACAAACTGATTACAGTTTCTGTTCGACCTCAATCTCAGTGAACGTCTCGATCATGTCGCCCACCTGGATGTCGTTGAAGTTGACAAGCGAGATACCACACTCCAAACCTGTGGCCACCTCCTTCGCGTCGTCCTTATAGCGCTTCAGTGCATCGATGGGTGCGGTGTGAACCACGATACCGTCGCGAATGACGCGGGCCTTGTCCTTGTTGTGGACCTTGCCCTCGGTGACGAGACCACCGGCCACGGTGCCCACCTTCGAGATCTTGAACACCTGCTTCACCTCGATCATGCCGCTGACAACTTCTTTCTTCACCTTGTCGAGCATGCCCTGCATGGTGCTCTTCACCTCGTCGATGGCATCGTAGATGATAGAGTAGGTGTTAATCTCGACACCTTCGCGCTCAGCCAGACGGCGTGCCTCGCCAGAGGGACGCACCTGGAAGCCCACGATGATGGCTTGCGAGGCACTGGCCAGCATGACGTCGTTCTCCGAAATCTGGCCCACAGCCTTCGAGATGACGTTCACCTGGACCTTCTCGGTCGAGAGCTTGATGAACGAGTCGCTCAGGGCCTCGATAGAACCGTCGGTGTCGCCCTTGACGATGATGTTCAGCTCGTGGAACTCGCCCAGTGCGATGCGGTGCGACAGCTCGTCGAGTCCAAGCTTCGTCGTGGTGCGCAGGCTCTGTTCGCGCTGCAGCTGCACACGTTTGTTGGCAATGTCGCGTGCCTCCTGTTCGGTCTCCATGACGTGGAACGAGTCGCCGGCGGTGGGTGCTCCGTTAAGTCCGAGGATGATAGCGGGTTCGGCTGGTCCGGCACTCTCGATGCGCTGGTTGCGCTCGTTGAACATGGCCTTGACCTTACCCCATGCTGTTCCGGCAATGACGATGTCGCCCTGACGCAGCGTACCGTTGCTCACGAGCACGGTCGATACGTAGCCGCGGCCCTTGTCAAGGCTCGACTCGATGATCGAGCCGGTGGCCTTGCGGTTCGGGTTGGCCTTGAGGTCGAGCATCTCGGCTTCGAGAAGCACCTTTTCGAGCAGCTCCTCGACGCCAATGCCCTTCTTGGCCGAAATCTCCTGACACTGATACTTGCCGCCCCAGTCCTCGACCAGCAGGTTCATGTTGGCCAGGTCCTCGCGGATCTTGTCGGGATTGGCACCAGGCTTGTCAATCTTGTTGATGGCAAACACCATCGGCACGTTGGCAGCCTGTGCATGGGCGATGGCCTCCTTCGTGGTGGGCATCACCGAGTCGTCGGCGGCAACGATGATGATGGCGATATCGGTGACCTGGGCACCACGGGCACGCATGGCGGTGAACGCCTCGTGACCAGGGGTGTCGAGGAACGTGATCTGGCGACCGTCGGGCAGCTCCACGTTGTAGGCACCGATGTGCTGGGTGATGCCACCGGCCTCACCGGCAATGACGTTGGTCTTGCGGATATAGTCGAGCAGCGAGGTCTTACCGTGGTCCACATGTCCCATGACGGTGACGATGGGTGCGCGGTTCACGAGGTCGTTCTCGTCGTCGGCCTCCTCAGTGATGGCCTCCTGCACTTCGGCCGATACATATTCGGTGGTGAAGCCAAACTCCTCGGCCACGAGGTTGATGGTCTCGGCGTTCAGGCGCTGGTTTATACTGACCATGATGCCCACTGACATACAGGTGGCGATGACCTTGACCACGGGCACGTTCATCATCGTAGCGAGCTCGCTGACGGTGACAAACTCTGTAAGCTTCAGCACCGAGCTCTCTGCTGCCTGCGACTCCATCTCCTCGCGCATGTGCTCGGCTACGGCGTCGCGCTTCTCCTTACGGTACTTGGCGCCCTTCTTCGTCTGTGTGGTCTTCGACGTGAGACGGGCCAGCGTCTCCTTGACCTGACGTGCCACGTCTTCCTCGTTCACCTCGATGGGTTTCACTGACTGGCGGTTCTTCTTGTTCTTCTTGCCGCCCTGCTGGTCCTGACGGTGAGCACCGGCATTGTCGTTGAAGTTCTGGTTGCCTCCCTTGTTCTTCTTCTTGCCGCCCTGTTGCTGCTGCTGTTGCTGCTGCTTGGCAGCTGCCTCGATGTCGACCTTCTCCTTGCCGCTGTGTATGCGCTCGCGCTTCTTCTTCTCACCGCCCTGCGTGCCCTGTGAGCCGCGCATCTGGGCAGCTTTCTCCTCGCGTTGCTTACGTTTCTCCTCCTTCGACTTCTTCTTCGGACGGGTACTCTGGTTCAGCGTCGACAGGTCAATCTTGCCCAGCACATTGACCTTCGGGGCCAGTTTGGCCTCGCTCTTCAACGTGTAGATGGTGGGACCGGTGGGAGCAGCGGGCTCTGGCGCTTCTTCGGCTACGGGTTCAGTTTCTGCTTCAGGCTCGTCGGCGGTAGCGGCTTCTTCAGGCTCGGCTAACACGTCGTCGGACTGCTGTGCTGGCGCCTTCTCGACCTCAGGCTCGGCCTCGGCAGACTGCTGAACGGCGGGCTCCTGCTGCTGCACAGGCTCGGCAGGCTTCTCTTCGGGCACGTCGACGCTTTCGGGCGCTTTTGCTTCCTTCACGACCGTACTCTCGGCAGCGGGTAGCGGCTGTTGTTTCGGCTCAGCTTTCTTCTCTGGCTCAGTTGCCTCTTTAGTAGCTGTAGCCGCAGATTTAGGCTTGCCAATGTTGTCAAGGTCAATCTTTCCCAAGGGCTTAAACTGCTGGCGCTGAGCCATTTCTTCCTCGGTTTTGGTCTTGGCCACCTCGGGTTTCTTCTCTTTCTTCTTAGGGAAGAGAGTCGAAGCCAGGGTCTTCACGTCCTTATCGCCCTTGAACTCGTTGAACAGTGCCTGGTATTGCTCGTCGCTGATCTTGGTGTTCGAGGTGGCATCGTCGCGAATCTCGCCCAGATGATTTTTCTTCTTTAGGAAATCAACTGCCGTTTGAAGTCCTATGTTCAATTCTGTTAATACTTTATTTAATCTTATTCCCATTCTGTAAAATTTAAAAATTTAAAAATTCAAAAATTAAAAACTCAAATACTTAATCAATCGCAGAATCAGTACCGCGACTGATCCTTTAATTTTTTAATTCTTCAATTTTTTAATTTTACTCAAATTCTGCCTTCAGCACTTCGAGCAGATGGTCAACGGTCTCCTCTTCGAGGTCGGCTTTCTCGATGAGCATTTCGCGCGGAGCGTTGATGACAGCCTTGGCGGTGTCGAGCCCGATGGCCTTGATGGCATCGATGACCCACTGGTCGATCTCGTCGCTGAACTCGTCGAGGTAGATGTCTTCGTCGTCGGCCTCGCCCTCGTTGACCACACGGAACACGTCGATGGTGTGCTCGGTGAGCATCGAGGCCAGCTTGATGTTCATGCCACCCTTACCGATGGCCAGCGAGACCTCTTCGGGCTGCAGGTAGACCTCGGCCTTGTGGTTGGCCTCGTCGAGCGTGATGCTGGTCACCTTGGCAGGCGACAGTGCGCGCTGGATGAAGAGCTGCACGTTGTTCGAGAAGTTGATCACGTCGATGTTCTCGTTGCACAACTCACGCACGATGCCGTGCACGCGACTGCCCTTCACACCGACACAGGCACCTACGGGATCTATACGGTCGTCGAAGCTCTCGACAGCCACCTTGGCGCGCTCGCCCGGCATACGTGCCACACGGCGAATGGCAATGAGACCGTCGTTGATCTCGGGCACTTCGGCCTCGAGCAGACGACGCAGGAAGTCGGGACTGGTACGCGAGAGGATGATACGCGGATTGTTGTTCTCGTTCTGAACCTCCTTCACCACGGCACGGATGGTCTCGCCCTTGCGGTAGTTGTCGGCAGGAATCTGCTCGCCCTTCGGCAGGTGCAGCTCGTTGCCCTCGTCATCCATGAGGAGCACTTCGCGCTTCCACATCTGGTAGACCTCGCCCGAGACGATGGTGCCCACCTTGTCCTTGTACTTCTGGTAGAGGGCGTCGTGATCGAGTTCGAGAATCTTCGAAGCCAGCGTCTGGCGCAGGTTCAGGATGGCGCGGCGGCCGAACTTCGCAAAGTCAACGGGCTCACTCACCTCTTCGCCCACCTCGTAGTCGGGTTCAATCTTCTGGGCGTCGGCCAGCGAGATTTCCTTGTTCTCGTCCTGAACCTCGCCGTTCTCGACAACGATGCGGTTGCGGTGGATTTCAAAGTCGCCCTTGTCGGGATTCACAATCACGTCGAAGTTCTCGTCAGAGCCGAACATCTTGGCCAGCACGTTGCGGAAGCTCTCCTCGAGCACGCTCACCAACGTGGTACGGTCAATGTTCTTCGTCTCCTTAAACTCCTGGAAGGTCTCAAACATGCTGGGACCCTTCGCGTCTTTTCTTGTTGCCATAGTTTTTAGAAAGTAAAAGTGAATAGTGAAAAAATCGCTTCCGTATTTCAAGCTATTCGGGCTTTTTCTTATTTTTGTTTATTATTATTATATTAATTGCTTATCTATGTGAACAGCGGAAGCAAATTTTTCACTTTTCACTATTCACTGTTCCCTTATCCCTTACTTGAACGCCAGCAGATAGCGGGTGCTCTTCACCTCGTCCATCGAGAACTCGCGGTCGACGTCGACCTGCACGGGGCGCTTCTTGCCCTCGGGCACCTGACGCTCTTTCGTAGTGACGACAAACCGTGGGGCATCGACGCTTTTCAGCACGCCCGTGGTCTTCTTGCCGTCTTTTCCAATGACTTCCACATCATCTCCCACGTGGTTCTCATACTGCTGAGCCACCTTGAAAGGCTGTCCCAGACCGGCCGAACCCACTTCGAGTTCGTACTCGCCCAGCTCCTCGCCCAGACGCTCCTGAAGGAAGCGGCTCAGCTCGGCGCAATCCTCAATCCATACACCGTCGGCATTGTCAATCTCGATGACGATACGGTCGTCGCCGCCGTCCATCTGAATGTCCACCAGGAAGTAGTCGCCATTCTGCAACCACTCCTCAACCAAAGTTTTTAAATTCTCCTTGTTAATCATTTACACATCTTGGTTTATAACAGAAATGAGGGGCTCTTGCCAAGCCCCTCATTCCACTGAACGGATGCAAAGGTACGCATTTTCCCTGAATTACGCAAGTATTTCGGCAAAAACTTGCATCCCATACTCTTTTTTTTTGCCCATTTTGCGTCGTAAGGATTCTTTTTCAATTCTCCGGCCAGCACGAATTGGTACGGAAACCACGCAAAAAGGGAAAGAAAACAGTTACCATTTTAACTATTTGTTTTTCAAAACCACGCAGGAATAGCTTTTTCTTAAATAATAGTTAGGCATGTCTTGTGTCTACCGAGCTTTAGCAAGCTCGAATGTAGTTCAAGGTTGCGTTTATAAAAAGTAAGAATCGCCCTTCACGGTGTGTGAGGGGCGACTCTTATTACAACAGACTTCGAATTATTCTCAGTGATTACTGTACCTTGGTCATCTCGAAGGTGGCGGTATAGGTGGTGCCATCCTCACGCATACGCAGGGCCTTCCACTTCATCACACCGTCCTTGATGCTCTCAATCTCCCACCATTCGCGCAGTTCATTGCTGTCGATGGTCTTCTTCCAACGGGTGCAGAGCAGAATGCCATCAACGAAATAGTCCGCCATGACATCGTTACCTGCCTTCCACTCGTCGTTCTCCTTGCTATAATATACGTAGGTGCCGTTGGCTTTGTACTCCCAGCGGTGCAGTTCGCCATCGGTGTGTTCGTCTTCGCTGCTGGTTACCTTGCCCTCCCAAGTACCAATGATGTCGTTTTCGTAGTCGTCGGATATGCGGATATAATGCTCCTTGTCATATACTTCATTGATAACCTGGTTGCCATCAACAAAGACTTTCCAGTCAGATTTCAACATCATGTCATTGGCTGTAATTGAGGAAATGTTAGCCACCGTTACATGTTTGATGTGCTCATTTTCGAATGCAGTGAGCGTCACATCATTGCCATTGATAATGACATCGGCTGAGGCATGGTTGTTCCACGATTCGCTATAGTAATCAGAAAGACTACCGTATGCTTTTGTCGGTGACAGGAATGTGATGACAGCTTTCAGGTTGGTAGGACATGCCTGACCGTCCAGTTCTTCCACCATCCA
>Ga0256404_1005117_pt1 | contig 23729 bp, 20 predicted proteins | sample RumenRJG_01DNA_FD_185990 | JGI IMG/M metagenome (GOLD analysis project Ga0256404, IMG submission 185990) | Bovine rumen microbial communities from Lethbridge, Alberta, Canada - RJG_01 | ecosystem: Host-associated > Mammals > Digestive system > Stomach > Rumen | place: Canada: Alberta | collected... | reverse complement strand
TTATATGCCCTTACCCAGTCGGATATATTGGTATGAGTAACACGAAGTACGTCGGGTAGTTGCAGTGTTAGTGCCGCAGCTGGCTGAATATGTATTCGTAGGCCAATCCACAATTGGGATTAGCCTACTCAAACTGGAAACGCCGTATGCGGATCCGCACGTACGGTGTTGTGAGAGGTGTGATGCTAAAACATCCGCCTACTCGATTTCCCTTCCATCTATTCATTTTTTTGTATTGAGCCTGTGTCATAAGAGCAGGCAGCACTTCATATCCGACCGTTTTCACCAGCCCATAACACTTGTTTCTTCTGACAAATAACAGCGGAACGCCGCCGTTAAGGCTGGTGAGTCAGATCATGCAGACGTATCTTGTTCACTTTGTTATGAAAAGACTGGATCCGGATTTTGAATCATGCTTCAGCTGATGAATCAGTGAAATACAAAGGCTGCGGAAAAAGACACGTCTGCTTGAATCGGACAAGAGGCTTCGTGATGGTAGTGAGCCTGAATGGAAGATACCTGGGAAACCATATGGCATCAGGCTGAGACTTCGCCACAGAGATACTGAGAATTATATGTTAACGCAAATATTTTAGATTGCAAGAACATGTTTGGACGTAAGTGAATATTTGCGACGCATGATGCAAATATTGATGAAAAACCTTGAAATTAAATAGGGGGGGTATCCTGCAAACTGTGTCAACTGCATGAAGTGCACGCTTTATGACAGTAATTATACATGTTTTTTGCGTTAAGGATAAATATAAATGGATTGGGGTGAATTAGGCAGAAAAGCTCTCAAGGCGGCCAAGTCAGGATGGGACGCAGGGGTTGAATGGACCCAAAAAATGCAGGCTCTTAAAAGCCAATACCAAAGCAAGAGCGATGAAGAGCTTGAGGAAATTATCAAGGATCACGGCTTTTTCGGACCAAGTGAGGATGAAAGAAGGGCTGCGATGATGGTTTGGAAAGAGCGTCATGGCGGGTGAGTGAACATTTTTTTTGACTGTATCTTTAAAGAGGCAATCAACTTTAAGCAGATTGCGTAAACAGTTTTGGGGGGGCTTTCGCAGCAGCGTGCGAAGGCTCCAAGGGGCAGCAGGAATTCTGAGTTTAAGACTTTCGGCTGGCATTAACATGAGTTAGGAGAAATTGTTATGAGAAGATGGCATGTAAGGGTTCATTACAAGACAGGAATTATGAGCAGTGGAGAGCACGCATTTACTGTTTTAGCGGATTCTGAGTATGAGGCAGAGAAAAAGGCCAAAGAGGAAGCAAGGAGCAAGTACCCCAGAGAGACGGTAGACAAGATACTTGAGATTCACGAAATGCACTGAAGCAAAGGCCGTGTATTCTTCAGAGCTGATCCTTTGATTTTGAGGAGTGAAATTTATGGCCAGGTATCGTTGCACCGTCAAGATGAAAGACAAGAACGGCAATGAAAAATATGCCACTGTAACAGTCACTGCTGATATGGATCTCGCTGCTATGAAGCTTGCTGAGAACAAGGCTCTGACCCAGACTCCGTCATGCGTCTCTGCTTCCTGCATCAAGATGATCAGGGAGTGACGTTTTAGCACGTCATGTGATATTTGGCGTTGACTGAAATTGAGAAGAAAAGAAAGGCAGGTATTTGTTCGACTTGGCGTCTAAAATTCCTGCCCTTTTTGTTTTATCTGGTTGCCTCACTTCAGTAGAACATATTGAGTCATACGATTAATCAATAATTTGTTGGTAGTTAGTAAGAGAGGCAGTATTTTCTGTATTCATAATTGCCTTAACATACCTTTCTAAATTGTTGCTTTATCAGCAATTGAATATGACTTTGGCACACAAATGTTCGGATTGACGTCACAATTTTGCTTATGAATTACTTAAATGTAGGATTAGCTGGTTATGCGTAGAAATATTAACGATTACTTCAAAGATGTAGACGAGAACGTGCAAAAGGCAGAGATAGGTGACGATACTGCCCGGGATAATTTGTATTTTTTATGTGCTTTGGGTATCGACTGCAATAACGAGGTAGGCGATGATTACCTCCATGTGCTTGAGTGGGTGCGCAAGTCTGCTGAGTTGGGCGATGCTAATTCTCAAACGCTGTTGGGCAGAGCATACAGCAAAGGTAGCGGTGTTGAGCAGAGTGACAGAAAGGCTACAGAGTGGTGGCACAAGTCTGCTGAGCAGGGGGATTCTGAGGCTCAGCATTTGTTGGGCTGGGCATACAATTACGGCAGAGGTGTAGAGCAAAGCTATAGCGAGGCATTTAAGTGGTGGAGCATGGCGGCTAGCATGGGGTTAGCAGATGCTCAGTTTTGTGTGGCCTGTTCCTATTATATAGGGAGAGGTGTAGAGCAGAATTACATAGAGGCCGTAAAGTGGGCGAAAAAAGCAGCCGAACAGGGTAATGCAGAAGCTCAGTTCATGCTGTATCAACTTTATCATGAAGGTGAAGGTGTAGAAGAGGATGACACCGAAGCTCTAAAGTGGTTGAGAAAGTCAGCTGAGCAGGGTGACTCTGACGCTCAAGCAAAAATGGGAGAGGCGTACGAGCTTGGCTCGCTTGGTCTTGATGAGGATATTGACAATGCAGTGGAATGGTACAAGAAAGCTGCCGAGCAGGGAAGTGTTTATGCTCAATGTGAATTGGGCGAAATTTATTATAACGAGCATGATTACGAAGAGGCTGTGAAGTGGTACAGCGAAGCTGCTGAGCAGGGGAATGTTGATGCACAGTTCAGTCTGGGTCTTTTATATGAGACAGGACTAGGAGTAGAGAAGAATCCTAGTGAGGCGGTAAGGTGGTACAGGCAAGCATCTGAGCAGGGTGATTCATATTCACAGTATCATTTAGGTCTTGCTTATAAAACAGGTGAAGGTATTGAGCAGGATTACCATCAGGCAATCGTGTGGTTCCGGAAAGCTGCTGAACAGGGGGTCGATAAAGCCCAAAGCGATTTGGGAGCTTTATATTATGCCGTAGAGAAGGATTATGAAGAAGCGTTAAAGTGGCTAGAGAAGCCTGCCGAGCAAGGGGATGCATATGCCCAGATGGTGGTTGGTTTTATTTATTCAGATAATATGTATCCTGAAAGGAGCTGCAGTCAGGCAGTAAAGTGGCTCACAAAGGCAGCCGATCAGGGCAATAAGGCTGCTCAGGAGAAGCTTCTGAGTATTGCTAACCTGGCTCGGAATGAGACTGAGCGCTTCAGTGATGGCCTGGAGAAAGCAAAGACAGGGGATGCCAGGGCTCAGTTTGAATTAGGCATGTCTTACTATAAGGGCTGCGGCACAGATCAGAATTACGAAGAGGCTGTAAAGTGGTGGAGAAAAGCAGCTGATCAGGGCAATACAAAGGCTCTGTGTAAACTTGGTACTGCTTATTATAAAGGCAAAGGAACAGAGCAGAATTACAAAGAGGCTCTCAAGTGGTGGCAGAAGGCTGCAGAACATGGCAGCGGCATCGCCATGTTCTGCTTGGGAGCGGCCTGTCACGAGGGGCGTGGAACTAATCAGAATTACGAAGAGGCTGCTGAATGGTGGCAAAGAGCACATGCGTTGCTAGCCCAAGCGCGCAGTGCTGAGGCCTGTTTGTCCGTTGAGCAGGATATTTTTCGTGAGGCCATGGAGTGGTGGAGACCTGCGGCCGAGAGTGGGGATGCAGTTGCGCAGTTCAATCTGGGCAGTATCTATGACTATTTCTGGATAAAGCGGGATCTCAATGAGGCTGTAAAGTGGCTGATGAAAGCTGCAGAGCAGGGACATGCCGGAGCGAAGTATATTCTTGGCAATATGTACATTTTAGAGCTCGGCGGCAGTTCTGGTCAGGATCTTGTTGAGTCCATGAGACAGATGCTTAAATCCCAGCAGGGAGATATTTCTGATAATCAGCGCGTGGGGCTGACGCTGATTCTTGAATCGGCAAGGCAGGGATATGCTCCTGCTCAGAACAGTATGGGTGATGCCTGCCTTAATGGGAGCTATGGAGTTGAGGAGGATTGCAGTGAGGCTGCAAAGTGGTATCTCGAGGCAGCTGAGCAGGGTGATGCTGATGCCCAGTACAGCCTGGGTAAGCTTTACGCGGAAGGCAGCGGAGTAAACCAGAATTTCAGTGAGGCATTGCAGTGGTGGCTTAAGGCGGCCAGTCATGGTGAGCGCAGTGCAATGAAAGCTTTGGGCAACGCATACTGCAAGGGGCAAGGCACAGAGAAGAATTACCATGAGGCGCTGCGCTGGTACAGGGCTGTTTTCAATAATGATGGCCGTCACCTCAAGCAGATCGATGAACTGGAGAGGCTGATTGCCGAGGAGAAGAACGGAAAGCAGGTAAGCCAGGAACCCGGCCAGCCTCAGGAGCAGGGAAAAAACGCCATCGGACAGAAGAAAAATACGGGAATCAATCCCGATAAGGAGTCTGACCCAGATTCCGGGAAAACGGCGGATAAAACGCCGAATACCGGCGCCAATAACACTGCCGTGACTGGCGGAGCAGCAGATGCCTTTTGCCGTATGTGTGGAACCAAGATCCCCTCTGGCAGCGGATTCTGCCCGAAATGCGGTGCACCTGTGAATGGCAGTGCTGCCGGTACCGAGTCCGGCGGAATGCAGGGAAATTATGGCGGCGCAGGAAGTCCCGAGGCGCCTGGCGGTATGTACAGTGACATACGTCATCCTCTGTATTCATTAAAAGGCTGGTTTGCTTTCCGGGGGCGCATGGGGAGACGTGAGTGGTGGAACAGAATATGTATCATGATCGGAATCAGTGTCGGATTTGTTGTACCGGCAGTGAAAAATGCCGAAGGTTTTGGCCTATCCGGTGATGATGGTACCGCATCGTTCGCCGCTGTACTGCTGATTGTGATGTACATTATTTACATTTGTTTCAGTGTAAGGCGCATGCATGACATGAATCTCTCAGGATGGTGTATGCTACTGCTTGCTGTGATATGTGTGTTTATACCTGTCATTCCGGCGGCGGTCTGGTTAGGATGTGTCCCCGGAACCAAGGGCCCGAACCGGTTCGGCCCTGATCCGGTAAATAATGCAAAACCGGCCAGGCGGTAACACATGGCGGGTGGTATTCATGCAGGTGGATGCCAGGGAATAATTTCCTTCCCTGAAAATTTCTGATAATGAAGGCCTGTTTTCTGCGACGGCATGGAAGACTGGTCTTTTCAGATGACAGACGGTGTCAGACAGTGTAAAAACTGTGACTCAGCAGCCACCGGGCCTTTACGTATTTCTGCAAAATAACTCCCTGAAGTGGCTGAATCCAATTCTGTCATTGCCTGTATGCGGAATATTTTTGTTCATTGCATCGAGTCAAGCCTGATCGGGAAGTTTTAGTAAGACCTGGAACGAACGATCCCTGATCCTGTCCATCCTGTTACAGCCGGGGTTGGATCCTTTGGTTTGGAGTGTTCAGGCCGCTTTCAGGGACAGAGCGCTTTTGCTGCTGGGCGTGGACGGCAGATGCCAGAGCATCACAATTATTGCTTTCGGGATTCCTTTCAGCTGGAGATTTATATGTCTGATGATATAGCAGTATTGCGGAAGAAGGCCGAGCAGGGAGATGCCGCTGCCCAGTTTGAGCTTGGCGATGCCTATTTTCTTGGCCAGGGCATTGACCTTGATTACGACAGTGCGATCAAGTGGTACATGAAGTCAGCCGAGCAGGGCAATGCTGATGCCGAGTTCGCTCTGGGGTTTGCCCATACTCTCGGTGCCGGTGTGGAGCATGATTTAAAGAAGGCAGTCGAGTGGTTCAGGAAGTCTGCGGAGAAGGGCAATGCAGCCGCACAGAACTCAATGGGGTGTTCTTATTACTGGGGGCAGGGAGTAGAACAGGATTACACCGAAGCCGTGAAATGGCTGAGGATGGCAGCGGACCAGGGGAAGGGCATAGCTCTTTTCAACCTTGGCAATGCATATGCCGAGGGGCATGGCGTGGAACGGGATTACCGGAAGGCGCTATCCCTGTACGAGGCTGCCTTGGATAAGGGAACAATGATTGCCCGCGGCCGCATTCAGACAGTGAAAGAACTTATTGCAGAGGAAAAAAGAAAACAAAGACATAACAGCGGCTGCGGCTGTTTCGGCTGCGTGATTCTGGCAGGGATTGCCGTATTTGTCCTCATTGACGCGATTCATGTCATGGTGCAGTAAGGCACAGACTTCCTGCCGGATTAAGCTGACTGATTCAGTTTTTTATCTGGAATGGCCTGTTTGCCACATGAGTGCAGGAGAATTCATGAATTCCTGCCGGTACGCTGCTGATTCGGCCGGTATGCGGCAGACATGGCATGAGCTTTCTTAGTTTTGGATCTTTGAACAGGGGATGGCTGATTATGAGTGTTATCAATATCAGGGGAGTAGCCAAAGAGGACTGCACCGAAAAGGACGTGGAGCTCTACCGTATGGCGGCCGAGCTGGGCAACGCTGATGCCCAGTTCAATATGGGCGCCGTGTATTATGAGGGGCTCGGCGGCGAAGAACAGGATTACGGCGAGGCGTTCAGCTGGTGGATGAAGTCCGCAGGACAGGGCAATGCCGATGCGCAGTTCGCGCTGGGATGCCTTTACAGGGACGGTCAGGGCACAGAACAGGATTATGGCGAGGCGGTGGAGTGGTGGAAAAGGGCCGCTGAGCAGGGCAGTGCTGACGCTGAGTTCAGTCTCGGCAAGGCCTGCTGGAACGGTAACGGTACGGAACAGGATTACGCTGAGGCTCTGAGATGAATGAAGTGGAAACGCCTAGACAGTAGCCAGAACTCCAGGAAATAGCAAAAACCGCAGTTCTGGGCTATAAAGACAAGTCGCGTACTTTTCTTTATATGAGGAACTGAAAGTGAAGAAAAATAAAATTGCCGCTGCATTCGATCAGCCTGCTGATGATCAGAAAAACAAACCTGAAGCTGACCCTGTAATCTCCATGATTTTCGGAGTTGATCTTGCCAATAAGTTCATCCAGGGCTGCTTCAAGGACCCCGACACCGGGAAGCTTGTTAACCGGCAGTACACGAGAGACCGGTTCAGAAAATTGCTGCAGGAAGCAAAGTATGGTTCGATGACGGTCGTAATGGAGGCCTGCGGGACCAGCACTTACTGGGGCAACCTCTGTCGCAAGTATGGTCATGTGCCGGTTATTGTCCCAGCACAGATTGTTCACGCGCACAACACCGGCAACAAGGATGATGCCAACGATGCCAAGTGCATTTGGCAGATAGGATTCATGCCGGATGTCAAGCAGGTAAGACTGCGCAGCACCGACAATCAGGACATGATGTCAATGATGCTGCTTCTTGATTCAATTACCCAGGCCAAGACTCAGCTTGGGAACCGTATCAAATCCTTTCTCAGTGAGAGGGGAGTGCCATGCAATCAGGGAGCTAAGGCTGCACTGGAGACGCTGGAGAATTTCTGTGAGGATACGATAGCCGAAGATAAGGACAGGGACAGTCAGAGGCCTGCAGTGCTAAGCGTTGTATCATCAAGTGTTTGCGGACTTATGAATGCAATCATCTCATCAGAACAGACCATTACCGATTTTATCATATCTTGGGCTGCTTCCAATGAAAAATGCAGGCTTCTGATGACGATTCCATTCATCGGCCCGATTGTTGCGGCGGCCATTGTCATATATATGGAAGATCCTTCCTATTTCAGGAATGGCAGGGCGTTCGCTGCCTACTGCCGTATGGTTCCATATCATACCGGCACCGGCGGCAAAATTGAGATTCTCGGTATCCATAAAAATGGCAACAGATGGATTAAGCGTCTCCTGTACGAGATTTCCCTGGGAATGTACAACAGGGTCATGATGGCATTGAAGAAGTGTGATGCCGCTGCGTGCGGAAAAATACCCGAGCCACTCTCTGAATGGATTGCCAATATGGCTAAGAGAAAGCCACTTAAGAAAGTTGTATGCGCAATAGCCAACAAACTTTGCCGTGTTTCATGGGCGGTGCTCAGCAGCAGCACTCCGTACGTACAGGAAAAGTCGAGCCTGATTAAGCCAAGCGTTGCAGATCAGGATGGCAAGGTCAAACGTTGCAGGTCAGTAAGGAAAAATGCTGTAAAAGGCGTCATGGACGAGATTGAATCACTGGAGCGCTTCTGGGCTGAGAGAAAAGAAGAGTCCAAGCAGGTAGCTTAGTCCTTTACTGAGCACAGGATTTGGTTTGAGTTAGTTGGTTTAAGACAAAAAGAAAGGTTTATCCCAAAACGGCGCTGATGCGGCGAAAAAGTGAACATCAAGGCCTGCATAAGCAGGCCGGGCTCTCCATTTGGTCTTGAGGAAGCCTGCAGGGTTCGTTCCATGCAGCAAAATAAATTGGCCGGAGAGCTGTCAGATTCAGTTCAGCCGCCTGAAAAGGCGCAGGATGACTGTAAAGTTGCCGGGCGAGCAATCCGCACTTGACGGATGATTGCCCAACTAAAGGCAGGACATAGATATCCCCAAATGGGAAAAATATCTGGCTTTCTGCCGCATCGCGTTTGAGGGAACAGCAATTTGCGTTATGTACGAATGTGCAGGGCGCATAAACAATTTGCCGCGTATAAGTCTGCCGAAACCATGGCTGTAAGGCCCTGAAATGAATTGGCTCGCGCGGCAATCCGGGCTGGAATGCCCGAAGGAGAAGAGTATGTTTTTGGAAGAGTTCTGATCAGAGTTATTGAAGACAGCTGGACAGCATAAACGCAGTAATCCGAATGATGCCAGAAATGGGGTCATAGGGGTAGTCTTTGCTTCCAGATAGTCGTCCGGCCTTCATTTTTGAGAAGTGAAATATCTGCAAAACAAGCAGATAGCTTCAAACTCAGTACATAGATACGGTCAGAAACCCCGAGCAGAATTCTTCCAAAAACACAGTTGACAACTCCGGCGTTTCCACATAGGTTCCGGAGCGCAGCGGAGCAAGGCGATGCCGGGGCGCAGTGCTGTCTGGGCACTGCCTGCCACAATGGTCAGGGTACTGAGCAGAATGAATACGAGGCCGTAAAGTGGTGGCTTAAGGCGGCCGGCAACGGCGATAAGGAGGCCATGTGGAACCTGTGCTGCGCCTATCACAAAGGCGAAGGCGCAGAGCAGGATTTTGACGAGTCCGCAAAGTGGTTGAGAATGGCTGCGGAGAATGGTGTCGTCAAGGCCCAGTACAATCTCGGAATGGAGCTTTATCAGGGTAAGCATGTGGAGAAAAATGTCGGCGAGGCCTTCAGATGGTTCAGGAAGGCTGCCGAGCAGGGGCATGCGGGAGCCCAGTACGTCCTCGGCAGCTCGTACTGCGCCGGCAAGCTTCTTGAGAAGAATTACACAGAGGGCGTCAGATGGCTCAGGAAAGCTGCCGAGCAGGGACACGCAAAGGCTCAGTTCAGTCTGGGAATCACGTACCAGAGAGGGCTTGGCGTGGAGGAAAACAGCAGCGAGGCCGTTAAATGGTGGCTCAAGGCCGCGGAGCTGGGCGATGCAAAAGCGCAGTTCTATGCCGGACATGCCTATGAGGAAGGATTCGGTATAGGCAAGGATGTTGCCGAGGCGATGAGATGGTACAGGAAGGCTGCCGAGCAGGGGCATGAAGGAGCCAGGGAAAAGGTTGAGTCCGGATTAGGAGACTAAACAGGATCCTGAAGAGCAGACCAGGAGACAGTATTCTTCAGCTCTGAAGCCGTGCAGTCTTACTGCAGACTGCAGCGTATACAGAGGAGGTGCGGCATTCAGACAGCTCCTCTGTTATCCCGGATTTCAAGTATTCAAGCCGGTCAGTATCCCTTCATTCGCGAGAAGGCTGATGACTTTAAGCATAAGAATCTGACACGCTTTCTTTTTCATTTCTCCGCTGATCACAGGCCTGAGGCAGGTGAGCGGTCTGATTGCGCACAGATGCATTCAGAAAAAACGAGACTTCCTTCCGGTTTTGCATCATTCACAGGCAAATCAATTTTTTGCAGGTGAATCTTTGTGACGTGTAAGGCAAAAAACAATGCCAGGCCTTGAAATCGAAGAGGCGGCGGCTATCCTCAAAATACTGCCGGCTTTAAACCGAAGCTGTGCGGCGCAGACAGTAAACTCTCAGGGGTTTACGGGAGAAGTCACACCGCTTTCCGGAGCACAGAAGGAATGCCGGATCCGTACTGAACGCTGCTGCGAGCTATGCAGGGCTTTTTATTGGAGACTGAAACTATGGCCAGATACCGCTGTACGGTAAAAATGAAAGACAAGAACGGCAACGAGAAATATGCCACTGTAACAGTTACTGCTGATATGGACCTTGCGGCCATGAAGCTTGCGGAGAACATGGCACTCGCGCAGACCCCGTCGTGTGTCTCCGCTGCCTGCATCAAGCTCGTCAGGCAGTGATGTTTTTCCTGTGCCGGTGCGTGGTTTTGAAAATCAGTCAGAAAACAAGGCAGGTCGTTGAGCGCCACAATGGCGGCCAGGTTCCTGCCTTATCGGATTCAGAACATGAAGCTGCATGATGCCTTGAGGAAAATCATCCGGGAGTTCGGAGTGAGCGTCCTTCAGGAGAAGCGCCTTGTTTTCCTGCTCTCCGACTACAGGGCGTTTGATGACTTTCCGGCCATGAGGCAGGTGATGAAGGCCATCGCGGAAGATGGCTACGGGAAGGAGCTCAGCCGGATTGGCCTGGACGGGAGCGATGAGGAATGCCTTGCCTCAGCGCGTGAGCTGAAAAGTGCTCTCGTGCGGGAAAAGGGCTTCAGGGAGGAATTTGCTGAATACGCTGCTGACAGCATACTTCTTGCTTTCAGGCTCACGTCATCTGTGAGGGAGCCGCTCGATCACGGGTTTGATCCGATGCGGAAGGACTCGGAGCATGGCATTGCGCCTGAGGTGCAGAAAGACAGTGAAGGTACCGGGCAAAGGAGCTCTCCTGGTGATGCCGGAACTCACGGACAAGCTGCTAAGTCAGCTACTAAAGCGGAGGCGCGCAGAAAAGCGTTAAAAGCGTTAGAGGCTGCCATTCGGCGGCATGCACGGCAATCGGATACCAAAACAGAGACCGCGGCAGCCATGGCTGAAAAGTCAAAAACTGCCAGGACAACGGATACTGCGGCCGAAGCGGACTCTGTGGGCAGCAGGGATCATCCTCGCACGGAGCCGGCGCAGCAGTGGGATCAAGCCGGTACTGAACACCAGAAAATCCCCAGATACGTTATCCTTATTGTCATCGGGCTTGTCACAGTGCTCCTGGCTGTGGGCGGCCTGGTCTGGTTTTGGGAAACGTATCCGAATGGCGCTAGATTTACGATTGCGGCCACAGGACTGGTTGTATTCATGGTTATTTGGACGAAGTTCCAGGATTCATGGTATGAATAGACCGTAAGAACTTAATTTCAGGTCTTTTACGCATTGGCAGCAGCAGTCCGCCATCGACAGTACAATCATGTGGAATCAGATCAAAACGTCTGCAGCCTGTCATCTTTATTTCAGCAAATAATCCGGTGCTTTTCGGCACCACGTGGGCTGGCAGTATCTGTCTTTTGGGATCTTGCGCTATCCGGATGCCGCGTCCCCTTTGATTCCCGTCCATTCCCACGCTGCTCAGGGCCTCAACCGGAGTTCTTGCCTTTTTCCAATGCTCCCCGTGAAATCCTTTCTCGCTTGCTCGCTTTTTGTACACATGCGGTAAAATCAGCTCCGGGAGCCGCGTTCTCTGATGCGGCAGGAGGGATGCGGCTCTCCTCTTACAGGCTCAGGCAGAAGGGGATGCTTAAATGAAGCTGCAGGACGCGCTCAGGAAAATCGTCAGGAACCGCGGGCTGGGCGCCCTTAAGGACAGCCGCCTCGTCTCCTTCCTTTCTGACTATGAGGCCTTTGCTGACTTCCCGGACATGAGGCAGGTCATGGCCGCCATTTCGGAGAAGGGCAGCGGGAGTGAGCTCTTCAGAATCAGCCAGGAGGGGAGCCTCCCGAAGACAGTGTCATATGCGCAGGGACTTGCCAAATCCCTCCCGAAAGATCTTGGCATCAGTGAGGAGTACGCCCGCTACGCATCTGACTGCATCGTCTTTGCCCTCGGGCTGGCCGTTACCGTGAAGGAGCCTTCTCTCCGGCGCGCGGATCCCAAAAGGAGCAGTTCCCGGGAGCAGAATGCCGCCGCAGGGCGCGGAGCTGCTTCCTCCCCGGGCGGCGCCGGAGCGGAGAGCGGCAAGAGGAAAGATGAAAGGCCGGATGCCCGTACCGGGAAGGCAGTGAGTCCCGATGACACCGTCAGGGAAGTGACCGGCTCCGGGAGCGCCCGTTCAGGGAATGAGAATTCCGGCGGGTCTCCCGGTGCGGGGAAGACGGATGGGGAAGGTGAGGAGAGGATCTGCCCGAGGTGCGGCGCAAAGCTCACTGACTTCTGCCTGTGCTGCCCGGCGTGCGGAGAGAAGGTTGAACCGGAGGAGTATCCAGGCGGGGGTTCCGGCGCGGAAGGATCTTCAGGTGACAAGGCCAGTCCGTTCATTTGGGCGTGCTATGTACTTGGGCTGCTCTGCGGCTTCTTTTCCCAGAAAGGGCGCTTGGCACGGGGTGAATGGTGGATCAGGTGGATTATCCTGGTCACCTTCTTCTGCTCTTTCGAATATCTCTACAATACGCTGACAGCTGGCTCAGGTCCGATAGATCCGTTTACCTTCCGCTTCGCGATTGCGTTCTCTGCCGTCACGCTGACTGGCCTCTCCGCATTTTTCCTCTCGGTGAGGCGCCTCCATGATCTGAACCTCTCCGGCTGGTGGGCGTTCCTGCTGGCGGTCCTGTATTTCTGCACAGGGCAGGATGCCATACCGGCTCTTTTCCTCATCTGGCTCAGCTTTGCCGGCGGGACGAAGGGGCCGAACCGCTTCGGCCCGGATCCCATGGCGTGACGTCCCGTTCCGGGCTCTGTCCGGGGCTTTGCCATCCCTCAGACCTCTTGGGATGACAGAGGTCATGGCCGGAATTATCTTTGCCGCGCCTTCGCAGGCCCTGGGCTGTCTCACGCTCCGGGGCACGCGCTTCGGCCGGGCACGTTTCGATGCAGATTCCTGAAAAGCCTGCCTTTTCTATATATGGCACAGACAGCCTGACTTCACAAATCATGACAATTTTCCTGCTGGCAGCGTGCGGGCAGGACACGATCGCCATTCTTATGATATTGTCTGTGATAACCAAAATGCCATATATGGCTGCTGAAACTATCTGTCATTTAAAACCGGAGACTTTCTGTTTATGAACATGGATGAAATACTGAAGGTGTACAGGGCCGCTGAAATGGGAAATGCCGATGCCCAGATCGCTCTGGGCCTTGCTTACCATGAAGGACTGGGCGTGGAGAAGGACAGCTGCGAGGCGGCGAGATGGTGGAAGAAAGCAGCGGAACAGGGGGATGCCAAAGCGCAGATGGTACTGGGCGACTGTTACTGGAAGGGTGATGGCGTAGAGCAGGACTACAGCGAGGCAGTAAGGTGGTACCGGGAAGCAGCAGAGCAGGGGCTCGCTGAAGCTCAGTTATCGGTGGGCAACGCTTATGTTAAAGGCCTGGGCGTGGAGGAGGATGATTATGAGGCTGTTCAGTGGTGGGTGAAGGCCGCCGAGCAGGGTAATGCCAAAGCTCAGGGGATTTTAATGATCCTGGCCAAAGAGGCCGTCAGGCAGTCAAAGCTCGGCAAGGCTTTCTCCGCTTTTGCTGAGGGCATGAATCAGTCAGATCCCGAAGCCTCGGAAGTGGTGCGGCGCTCCATGGAAGAAGCAGAAGAGGACGATTCGGAAGAATGGGATGATTCGATTTTTGAAACTGAGAGTCACGAGAACGCCGTCAGTACAGGAAAGCCTTCGCCTGAAGCAGTGGCAGCCGGCGCACAGGGCGGAGACTCTTCCAGTGTGGCCGGTCAGGCCGCATCCCGGCAGCCCCGGGAGCAGGGAAACGCCGCGTCCGGGAAGGGGAAGAATACGAGGTTCAACCTCGATAAGGAGTCTGGCAAAGAGTCCGGAAAAACAGCTGGCAGCTTGCAGAATGCCGGCGCTCACAGCAACGCAGCGGCTGGCGTGGCAGCAGATACATTCTGCCGCATGTGCGGGACGCAGATCCCCGCTGGCGGCGGATTCTGCCCGAAGTGCGGCGCGCCTGTGAATGGTGCTGCCAGCGCGCCGTCAGCTGTATTCTGCCGGATGTGCGGGACGCAGATCCCAGCTGGCGGCGGGTTCTGCCCGAAGTGCGGCGCGCCGGTGAATGCCAGTGCTGCCGGTGCACCGCAGTACGGCGGAATGCCGGGAGGAAATTACGGCTGGTCAGGAAGCCCGGCAGCGCAGGGCGGCATGTACAGTGACATGCGTTATCCGCTGTTTTCCTTGAAGGGCTGGTTTGCTTTCAAGGGGCGCATGGGGAGACGCGAGTGGTGGAACAGAACATGTATGATGATCGGAATCACTGTAGGATTTGTTATGCCTGCGATCAGCAATGCCGGAGGTTTCGGGACATCCGGCAATGGCGGGATTGCAACGTTCGCCCTGGTGCTTCTGCTCTTGATGTCCATTCTGAATCTGTGCTTCAGCGTAAGGCGCATGCACGACATGAATCTGTCCGGATGGTGGATGCTTTTAGTCACGGCTATGTGCATGTTCATCCCCGCTCTTCCGTCAGTAATCTGGTTAGGCTGCGTACCAGGGACCAAAGGCCCGAACCGGTTCGGCCCTGATCCGGTGAATAATGCAAACCAGACCAGGCGTTAATGCTGGTTCCATGGCAGAGGCATTCCCTGAAAATACCGGAGAGTAAAAGGGCTTTAGGAGCAGGATCTCCATTGATCAGGCGCACATTCTCCTGGGCAGAGCCTGCTGCCTGCTGCCGGGATCCCGGGAGAGCGGGATCCTGCCGGCTAATTCAGCTGCCTGAGGCGGATCTTCCTAAGTGAGCAGGGCCTGCCCTGGAAATTTGCTGCGGCCGGCCTTTTCTATTACAATGTTGGTAACATGATATATTGTGCCGGAAATCCCCGGAGACGCGCATTATGCCGGAAAACTTATGCAGCCCTGGCGAAGAGCGCTGCCAGCCGGAACAGATGCGTTTCCGGAACTGTCCTGAGTCAGTGATGGAGGAGTTATGCTGAGAAAAATGATTATCGCATCTGCGGCGCTGCTGCTGTCCGCCCAGGTTCCTGCGGCAGATGTGTCTGCAGGACTCAGGTACGCGGCGCGCTCAAGCTTTGATCGCATCTGGTCCCAGACATCGCTTTTCAGAAATGGCATAGAACTCTGCTACTTCGATACCGGCAGGCTTGACGGCTGCAATGACGGCGGGAGCGGAAACGGCTGGGACATGGAGTATGGGGCTGGTGAAATTACCAAGGAAGGCCCGGGCAGCTACATCAGGAGCGTTTCCGTGGTGCACGGAGTTGTCATCATTACCACCAGGAACATTGAATTCAACGGCGAGGACAGCTTCACCGAGATCCAGGTTCCTGAGCTTAATGAAGAGAAGAAACTGGACTGGACGGTCTGGCCGGGCTCAAGCTGCGCGAAGGCCGGCATCTGCTGAGCTCCCGGTCTCTGAGGCCCGGACCGTGCAGAGGAATCTGGCCCGGGCTGACGGGCTGCAGGGCTGCAGGGCTGTGGCCTGATTTTCTGCCGCTCCTCCCCGGGCGCAGCTGAAGGCTTCAGAATAGCGCCCGCGGCTGGCCTGGCTCCTTGACCTGAAGGCCGGGCCGTTTCCTCCGGATGCGGCGCTGAGACATGGCGTCCGGGGCGGCAGTCAGGGCCGCATTTTGCGGGCCTGGCAGAATGCTTTGGCGCAGACGTTCCCAGATTACATGAGGAAGCTGTGCCGCACTCCTTTCCCTTGAGTCTTTTCCCCTTCTGGCACTTTTCCATCCTTTTTCAGAAAAAATACAGCATCGTGTCATCCTCTGCCGGGCCGCTCCTCACTGGCAGGAGAGCGCGCGCATGGCGCATGCCGTATCCGGCGCGGATTGAGGTGCTGATTTTTTTTGCGTCAGAAAAATGATCTGCCTGATCTTTTCTGTCATGAACAAGCGGGCCCGGGGAGCACGGATAAAAATTGTGAGACAGCTGTCAGATGAGAATGCCGGAACGCAAAAAATCTTGACTGATCGGAAGTTTTTTCTAAAAATTCACGATGTGTCACATCAGACATGATTTGAACAGGAAAAAGCATGAGCGCTGCGGCGATGCATGCCGCAGAGATGAAAGGGATTCTGCGCCGCCTGGCCTTACGGGACTTTGGCCAAAGGCTCTCAGCAGGAAGCGCGGAATGCCATTCGCACTTGATCATGCACCTGTCGCTTGTTTAATTTTTTACAGGAGAGTGGCTGGATATGTATTCTGAGATGAAAAAAGTTTGCCATGGCGCGGCAGGCGGAGAGGCCCCTGTCCAGCCGGACTCTGCTGCAGATGGGAATGCCGGGGCAGATTCTCTGCTTGTCATGGAGCCTCTTGGGCAGTCTGGCATCCTGACTGACGGGACAGTGTGCTCCTGCCAGTGGAGGATTGAGGAGGAGGAAGAGGAGGATGATGATGATCTCCTCGGCTCCCTCTTCGGCGGCGGGGATGATGAGGAGGAGGATGAGCCTGAGGAGGACGCGCCTGAGGAGGACGCGCCTGAGGAGGATGATCCCCAGGCTCAGGGAGCGTACGGCGATCCGAACCAGGGAGCTTACGGCGACCCGAACCAGGCAGCCTACGGCGCCCAGAACCAGGGCGCATACGGAGCTCCGTATCCTGATCAGGGGCAGTATCAGGGCGTAAGCCAGGATCAGGCGGCAGCCCAGATGCCGGGGCAGGATCCCTCACAGGCCGCTTTCCAGGCGCCCGGCCAGGGAGCTGTGCCCGGTCAGGTTCAGGGCGGCGCCGTACCAGGTCAGGAGAACAGCACGGCCTACAATATCGGAAGGGCGATCGGCTCAGCGGTCAGGAACAAGGTTACGGATACCGTGATATCCCACCTGAACAATAAAGGCTCTGGAGCGGCACCTGCGGCAGCAGCGGCACCTGCTGCACCGGCTGCATCTGCGGCGCCTGCGGCAGGGAACAGCAGGGCTGACTCACTGAAGGCCCGCCTGGATAAGAAAGGCGAAGCAGGCGGAGCAGCGCCGGCTGCCTTCTGCACCAAGTGCGGCTCGCAGATCCCCGCGGGCAGCGGGTTCTGTCCGAAATGCGGCGCTCCGGTGGGAGGCAGCGCTGCCGGAGCCGGTCCGGCGCAGAATGCCGCTCCCCGTCCCGCGGCCCCGAATGTACCGCAGGGGGCACCTTACGGACAGCAGCAGCCTGGAGCGCCTTATGGCCAGGCTCCTGCAGCCCCGTATGGTCAGGCGCCCTACGGACAGCCTGGAGCGCCTTATGGCCAGCAGCCTCCTTACGGCCAGGCGCCCTACGGACAGCCTGGAGCGCCTTATGGCCAGCAGCCTCCTTACGGCCAGGCGCCCTACGGACAGCCTGGAGCGCCTTACGGCCAGCAGCCTCCTTACGGCCAGGCGCCATATGGCCAGCAGCCGCCGTATGGCCAGGCGCCCTACGGCCAGCAGCACAGGGTAAAAAAGATTAACTATGTTGTCTTTGCCATGGTTCTTGGATGGCTCGGCGTCCACGAGTTCTACGCGGGCCACATGGTGGCGGGGATCCTGAGCGTTGTTTTCTGCTGGACCTGGCTACCCTGGTTATGCGGGCTTATCAAAGGCATTATTGCCATCACCAAGCAGGCTGACAGTGAAGGGATGATTGTGATGTAAGTGAACGGCACTGCCGTTCCGGCGGGAGATGATATTGAGCTGACATGCGGAAAATCTCTCCCGCAGCTCACTGCGAAGGGAGCTCCGGTTTCTGTTCAGATACTGTTCTGTCCCGATGTTTTATTCCGCCTGCATGCAAGCAGGCCATCAAAAGGAGAAAAATATGTTTTGTGCTAAGTGCGGATCCCAGATCCCCGAAGGCAGCGGATTCTGCCCCAAATGCGGTGCCCCGGCGGGAGGCAAGGCAGCAGGAGCTGCACCCGCGCAGGGCGCGGCACCCCAGCAGGCAGCGCCCAATGTACAGCAGGGGGCCCCTTACGGCCAGCAGCAGGGAGCTCCCTACGGGCAGCAGCCCGGAGCTCCGTATGGCCAGGCACCCTACGGGCAGCAGCCGGCAGTCCATTACTATCAGCCCGGCCCGTATGGCCAGCAGCCCGGAGCCCCGTACGGACAGCCCGGAGCACCGTATATCATCGGGCCTGACGGCAAGCAGCTCAATAAGGTAAACAAGATTACCTATATCCTCATTGCCTGGTTCCTCGGAGGATTAGGCATCCATGAGTTCTACGCCGGCCACACGAAAGCCGGTGTCCTGAGCCTGCTGTTCTTCTGGACATTCATCCCTGCCATCTGCGCGCTGATCAAAATTTTTACCGCCATCGGCAAGAACTCCGACGGCCAGGGGAATATCTACATGTGAGAAAAGCCTTATGAGAGCCCAGGCGTGAGATGGCATCGAGCGCCCTTTCAGAAAAGGCTCTCATTATCGCAGTTTCCCGCGCAGTCAGCCCGTGTCCTTCAGAGGCGGCGGTCTGCCTGCGCGTTTTTTTTTTACCGCTTTAGCGGGCTGGTTTTAATAAGGAGAAGAATATGTTCTGTGCAAAGTGCGGATCTGAGATCCCGGAGGGCAGCGGATTCTGCCCGAAATGCGGTACTCCGGCCGGAGGCAGGGCGGCAGGAGCAGCCCCCGCGCAGAAGGCAGCTCCAGAGCAGGCCGCAGGTCCGCAGCCTGCAGCGCCGAATGTACAGCAGGGGGCTCCGTACGGGCAGCAGCCCGGAGTCCCGAACGGTCAGGCTCCGTACGGGCAGCAGCCCGGAGCGCCTTACGGCCAGGCTCCGTACGGACAGCCCGGCGCCCCGTACGGACAGCAGCCGTACGGTCCGTATAATGGCGGAGCGTACGGCAGCCCGGCGGCGCGGTCCTGGATGTACAGCGACAAGCGCTACGGGGCTTTCGCGCCGGGCGGCTGGTTTTCCTTCAAGGGCCGCGTCTCGAGGCGTGAGTACTGGGGCAGGGGAATACTCATGTGGATCCTGCTCTTTGTCGCTCTTGGCATCGCCGCAAGTGTCACCGACGACACCAGAAATGGAACCATGGCTCTGGGCCTGTTTGCTTTTGCCGCGCTGTTCGCGCTGGGCCTTTCAACCATTTCCCTTGCCGTAAGGCGTCTCCATGACCTGAACCTTTCCGGACTGTGGGTGATTGCGCTTATTGCCGCGATCGGACTGGGCTTTGTGCCGGTAAGGGAAGGCTCTGCCATGATGGCCATTCTGGTTGTGATATGTCTGCTGGCGCTTGTGGCGATAGTGGTGCTGTGCTTCATCTGCGGGACAAAAGGACCCAACCGCTTCGGGCCGGATTCGAGGATCTGAGGCAGGGGCAGCATGAGTGATTGCCGCGGCGGAAGTCACTTCAGTATGTTTTGAGCAATCGGGAGATCTCTATGAAGAAAATTATTCTGGCTGCGGCGGCCGCGTGCCTGCTTGCGTGTACTGGCGCGTCGGCTGACGGGACACAGGGCTTCTGCAGGCTGATGGACACGGCATTTAACGCTGGGAAACAGGGCGATGCCGACGGGCAGTCTGTCATGGGCGCAGCCTTTTACAGCGGCTACTGCGCCTATCAGGACTATGAGGAGGCCATGAAGTGGTTCCGCAAGGCCGCGGCGCAGGGTGACGCCGAGGCCCAGTACATGCTGGGCAAGATGTATGAGCAGGGACAGGGAGTTGAGAAAAGCGAGAAGGATGCTGAGTCATGGTTCAGCATGGCCTGCTACGGCGGAGAGCCCCGGGCCTGCGGAAAACTTTTCTCGAAAGTCGTTGCAGCAGCAGGGCCGCTCAAGCAGCAGGTTGAGCTCTGCCACTTCGACCTGGGGGCACTGACGGGCGCTCAGCCGAACCCTGACACCGGTGCAACATCCTGCTCAAGCAATACCGGAGCGCGTGCCAAGGGGAATGGATGGAACCTTGAGAGTGTAGTTAAGGATACAGAAGGCAGGTACATTAAGAGCGCGGTTGTTATAGACGGAGTAATTACGCTCACGTCAAAAAACATTGAGATGGGCGGAAAAGACAGTTTCACCCTGATATTTGTTCCGATAGTTAAAGAAGGAGAAGATTATCCAATAACCTGGACGATTTCTCCGGACTCCACCTGCCGGCAGGCAGGTATCTGCTGACAGGAAAGGACTGAACCGGGCTGCGGTTCCGGCTGTCCCGGCAGATGGATGGCCGGGCCTCAGCTCCCTGAAGCCGCCTCTCAGTGAGGATGCCATGCCATCTTCCGGCAGAACCGGCACGCGGCAGGATTGTCCAGGGATGCCTGCTGGCAGGCTCTCCGGGGCTGGCGCGGGCGCTATGTTACTCAGTGAGTGTGACGGAGTGTTTCCCGGGATCGGAGTTCCCCGGGGAGAGCCCACATGCCTGCAGCTCCAGGTGAATACCGCGCATTCAGCCGGCACTGTCCTTATCATTCTGCGCCTTTTCACGGGAGTTCCCGCAGACTTCGTGCGAGGGATGAGGCAGGTGATCTGGCCGGCTCTTTTACCCTGCGCCGTGAAAGCATTCAGCTGCGGAGCAATTCCTTCCTCTTGCCTCTCATGGACCTTCCCGGGCTCCCTCCGCTCCGTGAATGCCATTGCCGGGCGGAATCTGTACGTTAGCCAAAACTGACAAATATTGTGACGGGGTGTTTACAAATAGTTAGGACTGCCTTACAATAAAGACAGGCCGGCGCGCATATACCAGGGCGGTTTCCTGATTCTGCCGGGGCAGGTGCGGCGCCGGAGCTTATTTACACGAAAGTGCGGAGGCAGCCATGGCATTCAGCAGCATATTTGAGGTATCGGACCGGGCGGCGCCTGCGGCCGGAGAGCGCAGCGCCATGGATCTATACAACGAGAGCAATCCCGGTAACAGGCTCTTCATCCAGGGCATGAACTTCTACAACACGGGCGTCACGGACCCGCAGAACTACGCGGAGGCGGCACGGCTCTTCATGAGGGCCGCGGAGAAGGAGCACGCCAGGGCCCAGTACTATCTCGGGCATATGTATGACGAGGGACTCGGCGTTGAGCAGGATCCGGGCATGGCGATCAACTGGTACATGAGGGCCGCCGCGGAGCGCGATCTCCCCCAGGGATCATCGCAGCGCCTTAATGCCGGCATAAGGGACAGAGCCCCAGGCGACGCCGACGCGCAGTACTGCCTCGGCGCGATGTACTTCACCGGCCGCGGCACGGAGAAGGACTGCGAGATGGCGGTGAAATGGTTCCTCAGGGCCGCCGTGCAGGGCCATGCCGACGCGGAGGCGTGCCTCGGCGCTGCCTATTACGGCGGGCAGGGCGTCAGGCAGAATTTCGGGAAGGCGGTCGAGTGGTTCCGGAAGGCCGCTGACCAGGGGAACGCCGGAGCGCAGGCGAACCTCGGCACGGCCTACGCGTTCGGGCGCGGCGCGAGGCTCGATTACAGCGAGGCGGTGAAGTACCGCAAGGCCGCGCTGCAGGGCGACCCGGAGGCGCTCTTCGAGCTCGGCTGGTCGTATGAGGTCGGGCACGGCGTTGAGGAGGATCAGCAGAAGGCGGTGGAGCTTTACCGGAAGGCTGCTGCTCTGGGGCATCGGAGGGCAATCGAGGAGCTTGGCAATATCTACGCAAGAGGCCTGCGCCTCGAGAATATCGATGAGAAAGAGGTCAGCATCTTCCGCACTGAGGCTGAGAAGGGAAACTTTTCAGCACAGTGCGTGCTCGCCGAGGCGTATCACGGCGGCTACGGCGTGCAGCAGAATGACCTTGAGGCCGTGAAGTGGTGGAGAAAGGCCGCGGAGATGGGATTCGCCTGTGCGCAGTTCAAGCTTGCCGAGGCGTTCCGCAACGGCTATGGCGTGAAGCAGGATGACACGGACGCGGCGAGGTGGTACAAGGATTCGGCGGAGAAGGGCTTCGCCGACGCGCAGTATGAGCTCGGCTGCCTTTACTCCAAAGGCACTGGCGTCAGGAAGGATATAAAGGAGGCCCGCTCCTGGTGGGAGAAGGCCGCGCAGCAGGGTGACGAGAAGTCAAAGCTGAGCCTCAGGAAGCTCAGGGCTGCGGCCTACAGACAGGGCGCCTGCGCCGCCGCGCTGATGTGCGGCATGGTGCTCGCAGTCGCGCTCGCCTGAGGCGTGGAGGGAGCTCCCTGAATGATGCTCCCGGAGAGCGGCATTATTTTCGGAACCCGGGACTGCCACTCCGGGCTTCTCATTAAGGAAGCGTCATCACGCTCCCGTTTTCACAGGCCCTGCCGTATTTCCAGGAGGGCAAATTCCTGCATCCGGGCTTCACGCTGTCCGGCGGCTGACGGAGCTAGGCCGTGACCTCTTCAGTCAGAACGATTTTCTGCATGGGAACCGAGAAAACCATGGCAAACCGGCGGAGCGGCTTTGCGGGAACCAGGCTCCCGCAGTCTTTTGAGGAAATCTCCGCTTCAGCCTCCCTGAGCTTCTCCTCTGCTGACTCTCCTTCACGGAGGCATTTCATTCCGATGATGATCCGGCGAGAGAGGAAGTCAAAGACCATGCCGGCCGGCCCTTCTTTATCCTGAGACTGTACTGTGACATCGAAGCCGTAGTCCAGGCAGCAAAGGGCAGGAGCGCCGCACGCCGCGTACCCGGTCTCTATTCTGCTGCTGTTCAGGGCTTTGTATGCGAGATTGAAGATCAGGGCAAGCTTCTCCGCGGAGATGTTCTCGCTGCGGAGGGCCGCGCAGGCATCCTCCAGACGGCCGGTCAGTTCATGAGGAATGGCGTTTTCGTCCCGGATCCTGCTCAGCAGGAGACGTGCCCAGGCCCGGCGCAGCTCGAGGTTCGGGAGCCCGACGCGGATACGGAAGGGACCCACTTTTTTGATGGTGAAATACCCGCGCCAGGTAAGAAGGAAGAGCCGGTCCGGCGGGTTCCCGGGATCCGGATTCACCATGAAGCGGTACCGGTCCATGGACTGCGTGCGGCAGTCATCGGCTGACACACCGTGGGTGAGCATGCCGGACTTGCTGAGGAGAGAGCCGATTCCGCTCTCCCGGTACCAGTAGTCTGAGAACTCATGACTGCCATCAGGCGAGAGGAAACGCAGCACGGACCACGGCTCCAATACATGGAGAGATGCGGTTTTGTCGAAACAGTATCCGCCGTAATGCCTCCTCAGCGCGTCCATGACGAGGAGAAGCTGCTCTTCAGTCACCTTGTCAGGGCCGGTGCGAAAGATAGAGACGGCCGCGGAGCGGAGGTGCTCTCCGAAATAACGCCGGATCTCATCCTCCGTAAATCCCATCAGGCTGGCATAGAGAGGGTTAAGGCTCAGGTCCTCAAGATAGGAGTCCGCGCCGAACGTCTCAGCCATGCTGAATCTCGAGACGCCGGTTACAAAAATGAAGCGGAAGCTTCCCTGGTTTTCCCGGACCGCGTCATAGAATCCGCGGATCTTATGCTGTATCCCCACGAATACAGCCCTGTCCCGCAGATTGAGGTTCAAGGGACAGTCGTAATCATCAAGCAGCAGGACAAGGGAGCAGAGCCCAGTGTCACTGAAGGCCTCATAGGCCATATCCTGGAGATCCACGCATCTGCTGCAGGATTCTATGGTCTCATGTGGAAAGCCGAGCCTCACGAGCTCTCCCATAAAGAGTTCCCGGGCCTTCAGGTCAAATTCCTCCGCGCTCCTGCAGCTGATGCGCGAGAAAGCAAGATGAATGACA
>Ga0256404_1005115_pt1 | contig 23732 bp, 20 predicted proteins | sample RumenRJG_01DNA_FD_185990 | JGI IMG/M metagenome (GOLD analysis project Ga0256404, IMG submission 185990) | Bovine rumen microbial communities from Lethbridge, Alberta, Canada - RJG_01 | ecosystem: Host-associated > Mammals > Digestive system > Stomach > Rumen | place: Canada: Alberta | collected... | reverse complement strand
CAGGTTTCCGATATTTGGTGCACCAGACGATATGATACTGTATCGAATAGACATATCCGCGACCATATGTCAAACTTTGATTATTAATACTATAAATATTTTTATCCATGTTTATATTATACCATATTGCACTACCGGATACAAGCAAAACGGCGGCTTACTCATGTCTGAAGACACGAGAATGCGCCGCCGGACTTTTCAACGTACGGATTAAATCCCGGCTGTTATTCCTCCGACCGAAACAGCTTATTGGAGATGACGACTTTGCAGACTTCCGAAGAGCCTTCCGAAATTGTCAGAGCCTGGGCATCCCGCAGATATCGTTCTGTCGGCGAAGAACGAGCATAGCCGTACGCTCCGCACAGCTGGGCTGCGTCCTTGGCAACTTCGCATGCCATTTCCGTCGTAAACAGTTTTGTCGCTGCGATCTCCATTGAAGCCTTCCTCCCGCTCGCGAGCATTTCGGCGACGGTGTACAGGGAATTGCGTGCGACGAAGACTTTCTCGTACATGGAAGCGGCGCGAAAGCTGACGCCTTGGTAAGTATACAGGCTTCTTCCGTAGATCGAGCTGTTTTTTGTTGTTTCTACTGCAGTTTCCAGTGCGCCTTCCGCAAGGCCAAGGGCCACAGCAGCCATATTGTAACGCCCTTCATCAAGTCCTATCTTCATAAGTCCGTAGTCTTCATTTTCACGTCCAATCAGGCAATCGGCGGGAACAACGCAGTTTTTCATACGAAGGGTTCCTAGAGGGGAGTTATTCAGGCCGACAAGTTCCTTCCGATCATCGTCCGAAAGGCCTGGCGTATCGGCATCAATATAAAAGAGACTGATGTCACGGCTCCGCTGCGAGGTAATGCTGCGAGCTGCTACGACATAGCCGTCGGCGGCACCGAGGTTCGTAATCCAGCTTTTTTCACCGCTGAGAATCCAGTTCTCCCCGTCAAAAACGGCAGCTGTATTGATGTTCAGAGCATTGGAGCCGCTATTGGTTTCGGAAAGTGCGTATCCCAAAAGATGTTCCCCACTCATGCAGCGGCGGAGCAGCCGCTCCTGAAGCGTCTGCTGCCCGGCAATAGCGATAAGGTTCATGCACTGAACATGCGGGCTGACGGAAAGACCGAGGGAGGGAAGACCGCGTGAAATTTCCTCAATAATAATGGCGCCTTCCGTTCCTGTATACCGCGTATTCGGATGCTGGAAGGCAAAGGAGAGGTTCAGATATCCGAGCTCTCCGAGACGATGAAAAATGTTTCGGGGAAATACCTTCGATTCATCCACGGCCGCTGCGTTGGGAAGAATTTCCTTGTCTACAAATTCGCGCAGATTTCCGCGCAGCTGTTCCTGCTCGTTCGTGAGTAATGCCATTTTTATTCATCCTCTTCCGTCCTGTCTCGGGAGATGGTAAAAATTCCCTTAATATAGGACTGTCGATCATCATTGATTTCCGCTTCAATAATAAAGTAATTGCCATCGGATGCAGCGTTGAGGCACGTAAGGATAAGCCCCTCCGAGAAAACAATTTTATGCTCGGAATAAAAAGTGCAGTTTGTAAAAATGTAGTTTGTGCAGCCGAGACTTTTCATAAGCTCGGAAATTGCGGTCAGAATCGCATAGACCTCAACATGCCGTACATTTTCCAGCGCTTCGTCTGGAAACAGCAGGGCATATACGAAGCGGTTTTCCGTCGAAAGCTCCTCATCCTGCCGAAGGAATGGCGTAATATTCAGAGGGTTTTCCTGACTTGCGGTGTACATATAGTACCGCAGCAGATCTGCGCCGGACAGCGTACCGATCATTTTCCCGCCGTCCTGCACAACGCCTAGGGAAGCCCCTTTGAGTACCATTTCCTGCGCTGCGTCCTCGATGGAGTCCTCTGCATTCAGACGAAGGTACATTTCATCGCCGGAGACCAGACGGGAAAGTTTCATGGATGGATCTGCCGCTGCAGCGTGCAGAACATCTACGCCCCCAATCAGATTGAGCTTGCTGTCGACAACGGGAAGCTGCTGTGTAACGGAAAGCTTCGAATACAGCCGGAGCCAGTCGGCGACGATATCATCGTCATACAGCAAATCCGGCGCCTGCATCCAGGAGCGGACCGAATCCTCGCCGGTAGGTACCCCATGACGGCCAAGCTGCCGTTCAAAAACCCGCAAAAGCGTATAGGTATCGGTCGCGGAGGAAAGAATAAACAAACCCATTCTCTCAGCTGTGATTCGATCTACCGCGTCAAGCTTCTGGAAGTCTGTAATCAGAAGGTTCGCACCCAGGCCAAGAATGGCGCGGTGCATCTCCGGACGCTGGCCGCAGATGCACAGGACAGAGGAAGAATTATAGTTTTCCATTCTGCGCTGCAGGGAAGAAACATCGCTGTCACAGACAATAATTTTTTCAATGCTGTTGCGCAGATTGGGCCTTCCGGCTTCCGCATGCAGCCCCAGCACCCGCATTAATTCTATGCCGGAAAGTCCAAGTCCTGGGATCCGCGATTCCGAGTCAATGCGTACCGTCCCGGCTTTCGGCTTCGTGATGACAAGCCCGGCGGCTTCCGCTTCCTTAATCGCTTTGTAAACTGTGCCGGCGCTGAGATGGAGACTTTCCGCAAGACCGCGGACAGATATTTTCGTGCCCGGCTTGATGCTTTTAATACAGTCTAGGACCTGCTCATATTTACTGGATATAATGAACACTCCCCTCAAGAAGGCAAGTCATGCAAAATCGAAAGGTTTGCAAAGTTGCAAAGGATGGACAACAGATAAATAATACAGATAAATAATAATATAGCACAGATTTTAGAACAGACAAGCGGCGTTAATGCGCAAAAAACGGGATCGGCGACGGTGTTTCAGCGGAAATAGGCACAGAAAAAGAAAAAAATGATACAGAAACAATATGATAACAAATTATCATTTGAAAAACTCGGAATGTGTTATATAAAAAAGATACAAAAAATGAAATTTTACTGAAACAATTCAGCCAAGTCACAAAATTTCGCCAGGCAAAAAATTAACTATTGACATTTGCAGTTGGGAAGATAAAGTTTTATTAGGATCCAATGCGCTTTCTAGATGATCATTTAGCAAAAAATAGTACAGTTTAGTACAGTTGGGGGCGATTTGTACAAACTGTTACAACACAGAAAGGACGAGCAAAAATGTTTAAATTTACGGAAGAGCAGGAAATGATCCGTAGCATGGTGCGGGAATTCACTGCGAATGAAGTCGAGCCGAAAGATCGCTGGATGGACGAAAACGGCTTCTGCTGGGAGCTTGTTCCGAAACTTGCGGAAGCAGGACTTCTTGCCATCCATATGCCGGAAGAGTACGGCGGCGGCGGCGGAGATACCGTAACAAGTGAAATAGTAATTAACGAACTTGCAAAGGGAAGCGCCTCTCTGGCTCTGTTCCTGGATGCAAACTGGCTTGCCTGCGACATGATTCTTTATCATGGAACAGATGAGCAGAAAAAGGAATTCATTCCGCAGCTTGCGGACGGAAAGATTTTCGCATTCGGCCTTACGGAATCCAATGCCGGATCGGATGCTGCGGCAATCAAATCCGTAGCGGAAAAGCAGGCGGATGGCAGCTATGTTCTTAACGGCGGAAAAGCTTGGATAACGAACTCCGGTGTTGCGGACTACTATCTGATTATGGCAAAAACGGATCCGAATGCCGGAAACCACGGAATTTCAGTCTTTATTGTTCCGAAGGATACCGAAGGCCTGACGATAGGAAAGTTTGAAAAGAAAATGGGCATGAGAGGCTCAGCGACCTGCGAGCTTTCCTTTGACAACATTAAAATTCCCGCAAACCGCCGCGTCGGGGAAGAAGGCAAGGGTTTTATGATCGCAATGCAGGCTCTGGACGGTGCCCGCGTTTCCATCGGCTCCATTGCTTCCGGCTTGATGCAGCATGCGATGAGCAAGGCCGCAAAGTATGCAAAAGAGCGTACGACGTTCGGAAAACCGATTGCAAAATACCAGGGCATATCCTTTAAATTTGCGGACATGGCTGCGAAGATCCGCGCTACGGACCTGATGATTTGGGATACCTGTCAGATGAAAGACGAAGGCAAGAGAATTTCCGTAGAAGCTGCTGAACTGAAGCTTTTGGCGTCCCGCTGGGCATGTGAAACCTGCGATGAATGCATTCAGGTATTCGGCGGCAACGGATACAGCGCAGAATATGATGTTGAGAGATTCTACCGTGATGCGAAACTACTTGAGATTGGCGAAGGTACCAGCGAAATCCTGCGCATGGTCATAAGCGGTTCGGTACTGGGTAGATAAATTTAAAATAGGAGGACGTATCCAAATGAAAATTTTGGTGTTCGTGAAGCAAGTTCCGGATACAGATGATGTCAAGCTGGACCCCAAAACCGGCAACATCATGCGTGAAGGAGTGGAGAGCAAACTGAATCCGCTGGATGCGAATGCTATTGAGGCGGCAGTGCAGCTCAAGGAAAAATATGGTGCAACGGTTTGTGCAATAAGCATGGGACCTCCGCAGGCAGAAGACGTTCTGAAAAAAGCGCTTGCGCTGGGCTGCGACGAGGCTTACCTTCTCTCCGACCGTGCATTCGGAGGCGCTGATACGCTGGCTACGGCTTACGCCCTGTCTATGGCTGCCAGAAAAATAGGCGATTATGATTTGCTGATCTTCGGTCGGCATGCTGTAGACGGCGATACCGCGCAGACAGGTCCTGCAACAGCTGCATTCCTGGATTTGCCGCAGATTACGCTTGCCTGTTCCATGGATGTTCAGGACGGATATGTCATCTGCGATCGGGCACTGGAGGACTGCGTCCAGAAGGTAAAGGTCAAAATGCCGGCGGTTGTTACGGTTACAGCTGAGATCAATGAGCCTAGGTATGCGAAACCCATTAATATCATGAAAGCTCTGAAGAAGCCTAGAACGGTCTGGACCGCAGATGACTTGGGCGCAGATAAAGAGCAGACCGGTATCAAAGGATCCCCATCTTCCACCAAGGAAGTTCTGGAGCCGCCCAAGAGAAATACGAATACGAAGTATTTCGAGGGGAAACCGGAAGAAATTGCCGCTCAGATTGCAGACATGCTGCATGAAGAGCGCCTGATATAAGGAGGGGTGCATCCATGGCTAAGGAAGATTATAAGGGAATCTGGGTATTTGCTGAACAGCAGAACGGAAAGCTGAACAATACAGTACTGGAAATCCTCGCGAAGGCGCAGGAATTGAAAGCCCATACGGGAGAAGAAATCACAGCTGTTCTTCTGGGAAAGGATGTTTCGTCGCTTGTACAGACACTCTTTGAGTATGGCGCGGATGAAGTCATTTTGGCCGAAGATCCGGCGCTGGAACAGTATAGCGCACGTCCCTACCAGGAAGCACTGACGCAACTGGCCGAAAAGTATAAGCCGTCCATCCTTCTTTACGGCGCAACATCGCTGGGCAGAGATCTTGCCCCGCGCATGATGATTAGCTTGAAGACGGGCTTGACGGCGGATGCGATCGATCTGGGTTTTGACAAGGATGATGTGTTTTATCAGACCACTCCCGCATACGGCGGAAGTATTCTGGCGCATATTGTCATTCTGGAGAAAAGACCGCAGATGGCGACGGTTCGGCCGATGATGTTTGACCCGATGGAGCCAAAAACCGGTGCCAAGGGAAAACTCATCACGGAAAAGGTGAATGTTAAACCCGATCCGGACGTGGAAGTACTGGAAACCCTCCCGAAGGAAGATACAGGAGACGCGATTGAAGGCGCTGCCGTTATCGTTTCGGGCGGCCGCGGTATCAAGAGCGAAGAAGATCTTGCGCAGCTGAAGAAGCTCGCCGATTTGCTGGACGGAAAACTTGCTTCTTCCCGTCCGCTGGTCGACATTGGCTGGCTTCCGCATGAAAAGCAGATCGGTCAAAGCGGCACAACGGTCAAGCCTAAATATATCATCAATGTCGGTATTTCCGGCTCCGTGCAGTATCAGGTTGGTATGCAGAACTCCGGTTGCATTATCAGTATCAACCATACGAAAGGAGCCCCAATATTCGATATCTCACACTATGGTGCCGTTGCGGACTACAAGACTGTGATCCCGGCCCTGATTGAGGAAATAGAAAAGAGAAAAGCCGAATAGTTCCCAGATCCTCTTGCATTCACTGCTTCGCAGGAAAAATAAAGGAGACAAATTATGGCTGAAAGAAAATTCATTATTCCCGAATATGGTCCGTTTGCAGGGATGCGCGTGATCTGCAGCGGCTCCCTGATTGCAATGCCCTATGCGGCAACGATGCTTGCAGATTTTGGCGCTGAAATCATTCAGATAGAGCGCCCTGGCGTCGGCGATACGCTTCGTATGCTGGCTCCGTTTTCCGAGAAAAACGGAAAGAAAGTCTCAACGGCTTGGGCACAGGACGGGCGGAACAAACTCGCGATGAGTCTGGAACTGAATCTCAAGCATGAAGAAGTAAAGGAAATATTCTACGGCCTGATTAAAGAGTCGGACATTTACATGGAAAATATGGTCTGGCTGGACAAACTGGGCATAAACGATGAGGAACTTCTAAAGGTAAATCCGAAACTTGTTATCGTTCACGTAAGTGGTCTTGGCCACAAGGAATTCGGCGGCGTACCGTCTGTTTGCAACCGTGCTTCCTATGACATGATCGGACAGGCCTTCTCCGGCTGGCTTTACCTGCAGGGCGATCCGGACCGCGACCCGTCGATTGCAAAGCCGTATATGAACGACTTCGTATCCGCTTTTGCCTGCCTGTTTGCGGCTCTGTCTGGATATATCTATGCCCAGAAGACGGGCAAAGGACAGGTTGTAGATGTGGCGCAGTTCGAAGCGATGGCGCAGTATATGTGCGGTACCTACACCACCTATACGCTCAATGGTCAGATTTCGGAGAGAACGGGCAATCACAATCCCGCCTTCCAGCCCTATGATCTGTTCCGCTCCAAGGATGGCTTCCTTATCGCACTGGGCGCATTCGGGCCAGGCGTGTACAAGAGATGCATCCCGGCTATGGGAATCGATGTAGAGTATTACAACTACAAAGATTGCTCTTCCGGACCGGAGGCGGTGGCTTCCCAGAAGGGCGTGGAACTGAATCAGAAGGTTGTAGACTGGTGTGCAAACCATAATGCACAGGAAATCGAAAAGATTATGGAAGAAGCCCGTGTACCTTGCGCGACGGTCAATACGGCAAAATCCTGCTTTGAAAACGAGCACTTCAAAGCAAGAAATGACTGGATTACCTACCATGACCAGACACTGGATGAAGATGTCACAGCATTCGGAATTGCTCCGAAGATGTCGGTCACTCCAGGTAAGGTATGGCGCGGTGCTCCGTCTATGGGACAGGATACGGAAAATATCCTGAAGACCATTCTGCATTACGATGATGCAAAGATTGCGTCTTTAAAGGAAAAAGGGCTCATTTGAGCTCCTGAATCGGATACCACTCAACCCCCCCCTGAAAGCCGGCAGGCTGTTTTACACAGCCTGCCGGTGTTTAACTTTAAGCTTGCTGATGCACCCGACGCAAAGAGAAAGGAAGCTCAGTTGTCCGAAAGCAGCATCCACTCGCTGTATAACCTGTCCAAACGTTGCCTCAGTTCTTCGCGCTGCGCTTCAATTTCCATAAGTTTCGAATAGTCGGAATTATTGGCTTCCGCCAGCGCGGAAAGCTCCTTCAATCGGTCTTCCAGCCGATTAATTTCCTTCTCTGTTTTTTCAAGCTGCCGGGCACGGTTCTGTACTTGCCGTGCTGCAGAGCGGTAGTCTTCTTTTTTCTTTTCCGGAGCCGAATCGTATTTCCTGTATACTTTCTGCCGTTCAAGATACTCCCGGTATTCTTCAAAACTTCCCTGAAAATCCGTTAAGGAGCCGTTATCCATAGCCCATATGCGAGTCGCAAATTTTTGAATGAAATAGCGGTCATGGGAGACAAACAGCAGCGCATTCCCATAACCCTGCAACGCATCTTCGATCCATTCGCGACTGGCAATATCCAGGTGGTTAGTCGGCTCATCCAGTATTAGAAAGTTTATTTCCGAACCCATGATCATACAGAGTTTCAGCCGACTTCTTTCTCCGCCGGACAGGGAACGAACCGTAGAAAACACGGTTTCTCCGCGAAAACCGAAAACAGCCAGGCGATCTCTTGCCTGCTGCGGCGTGCAGCGGCACTCGTAAAGCATTGTATCAAGAAGCGACCGATCTTGATTTTCGAAAGTAATGATCTGCGGCAGATACCCGACCCGAACGGAAGGCCCGAGGGAAACCGTCCCGCTATCCGGAGATTCTTCCTGCAGAATCATTTTAATAAAGGTGGATTTTCCAACTCCGTTTTCCCCGATTAAAGCGATGCGATCCCGCGCGTGAATTTCAAGATCGGCATGATTCAGAATTGTTTTCTCCCCGAAGGACTTTTCCAGATGATGCGTAAGAAGAACTTCGTCCGCAAAAAATTCCTTCTCCCGGAATTCGGCGCTCAGCGCCCTCGCACGCGTAGGCTTTTCCGTAGTCTGCAGCTTTTCAATCCGCTTTTCGATGGAAAAGGCCCTCTTATGCAGCGCGTCATTGCCCATATAGGCCCAGAGATGGAGCTGATCCGCCGCCCGCTGCAGTTGCTCTATTTTTGCCTGGTCTTTTTCGTATTGCTTCAGCTTTTCCTGGAAGCGATGCTCTCGCTCCTTTACGTAAAAACTGTAGTTTCCGCTGTAAAATTCCGCTTTTCCATCGGATATTTCAATGCAGCGTCTGCAGACACAGTCCAGGTAGTAGCGGTCATGGCTGATGCTTAATACGGTCCCGTGAAAATGCTGCACATAATCTTCCAGCCATTCGATTGCCTTCATATCCAGATGGTTCGTCGGTTCGTCCAGGAGAAGAATATCGGTATCTTCCAAAATGAGCCGGGCAAGATTCACCCGTGTTTTTTCGCCTCCGGAGAGCTTCGAAAAAGGTTGGCTGCGCAGGGCGGGGGAGATGCCAAGACCATTTGCAGTACGGTTCAGCTTGACATCCATTTCGTATCCGCCCATACGGGTAAAAGCATCGCTGACGGAATCATACTGCTGCAGTATTTTGTCGGAAGCGTCTCCGCTGCTCATACGATCCGTAAGAGCCTGCAGTTCGTCCTGTAGCTTGTATATCCCGCGGAACGCGTCCTTTAGGACGTCTTCCGCGGTCCAGGGTTCCGGAACCTCGGGAAACTGCGATATCATACCTATTCGCTTTCCGGGAGCAATATGCACCGTACCGCTGTCAAAATCCAACGAACCGCATAGAATCTTGAACAGCGTTGTTTTTCCGCAGCCGTTTACGCCGAGAATGCCGATGTGCTCGCCGGCTTCTACATCAAAGCTCAGACCGTCCAGCACATTGGATCCGATTTCATAGGATTTTACGAGGTCATGTACAGAAATATCCATAGAAAAAATTTTTCACCAAATTGCTTAATCGCCATTTGCGACGGCTTCCTGCAGGACCGTGTTTGCAATGGCACCTGCATTGGAAAGACCGTAGCCGCCGTGCTCCACCACAACAACAATGGCATAAGGATGCTCTTCGTCGTCAAGAAATCCAGTAAACCAGGAATGATTATCTCCGTCGCCTACCTCGGCAGTACCGGTTTTTCCGCACATGGTGAGACCGGGAAACGTGCTGTCGCCGTATACGGATTCCACATTATTGCGCATAAACTTCTTCATCGCGTCGGCGGTTGAAGCTTTGAGCAACTGCGTTTCCTGAACGTTCAAGGAACGCACCAGGAGCGTTGGTTCAGCAAGACGTCCGTGGTTTGCAATGGCGGAAACCAGCCGCAGCTCAGAGAAGGGACAGACCAGATCCTGATACTGTCCTATGCCGGACCAGGAGAGGTCGGCGGTACCGTCGTCCGCTTTCACGAAAGACCCTGCGGCAGTGGGAATGCCGTTAATGTCATGAGAGGACGTAAATCCAAGCTTGTCGACGTAGGACGAAAGAGCATCGCTTCCAACTTCCTGAGTTATTTCCGCAAAGGCTACGTTGCAGGAATTGGCAAGGGCATCGTAGATATCCTCCGTGCCATGCTCGCCGGTGCAGTTGATTTCCACGCCGTTAATAACGGTGCTGCCCTCGCAGGTAAATTCCTCGGAATAGATGTTCGGAACAGTTTCCAGAGCGGCGCTCAAAGTAACAAGCTTGAACGTCGATCCTGGCGTCAGCGTGGAGGAAATTCCCTTGTTCAGGTAGGTGCCTTCCTCGGGCTCATCCGAAGGGTAGAGAGGATCCTGCGCCGGCGTTGAAACCGTACATAGGATTTCCCCAGTTTTGTAGTTGCACGCAATAACGGCGCCATTCTGGCTTCCCATGGCTTCGTAGGCAGTGACCTGCAGATCGGCGTCTACTGTAAGCTCCAGGCTTGTATCCTTCGGCCTCGTGGTCCCGAAAATATAGCTGAATCCCGAAAGCCGGCCGGAAAAGCAGCTGAGAGCTCCAGTGCTTATATTACCCGTGCCATCTCCAAGAAGCTGATAGCACGCCTCGCGCATGGTACTGCTGTCGGCATAGGAAATTTCCCCGGAGGAAATTGTAGCCAGTACGGTTCCGTTTCGATCGGTAAGGATACTGGTGCTCGTAATGTTTTCGTTTCCGAAATAGCCGGCCCAGAAAGCACCGTCTTTCAGATAGCGGTATATATATACGCAGCATCCGAAAATAACTAGGACGGCGACCAGAAGAGCCGCGACAGCTCTTTTTGTGACTTTTCTCATGACGCTTCCTCGCCTCCTTCCGCATCACTGTCGGATCCGCGGGAAGCCGATCGAACAACAAAGCTAGCGCCTCGCCGCGTATCGGCAGCCTTAATGAAGGCGAGCAGCATCCAGCAGGAGAGGAGAGATGTTCCACCCTTGGACACAAAAGGGAAGGTGACGCCGGTAAAGGGCAGAATATCCATAGAACCGAAAACGTTCAGAGAAAGTTGAATCAGCAGCATGCTGCCGGTAGCGCAGGCTGCAATAACATAATAGGAACTGCGGCCGTGCGCCGCGGACCGGACGGCGAAAAACGCCAGGACAAGAACGGCCAGAATCGCGAGAAGCGCGATAAGAAGCCCCAGTTCCTCACAGATGACTCCGAATACCATATCGGTATTGGCAGCAAAGATATCCTTCAGCCAGCCATTTCCGGCACCTTTTCCGAAAAGCCCTCCGGCAGCGGCTGCAGACATGGTCCTGGTCTGCTGATATCCGGTTCCGTACACGTCTTCCCAAACATGGCCCCAGTTGGCAAAGCGCTGAGCGACATAGGGACGGATGGACAGCACCATAAAACCAGCCATGCCGGCTCCGGTCAGAGCAAGGGCAACGGTAGCGATGGAACCGGAACGCATATACGAAATAACGAGGAAGGTTGCAAAGAAGATGAGCGCGGTTCCGAAATCCCCCATGATAGCCAGGCCCATAACACATATGGCGGAGAAAATAATATAACGGATCAGGTTCTTTGTGCTGAATAGACGGTCCAGCGTCGCGGCGCCGACATAGATATAGGCGACTTTTATAAGTTCGGAAGGCTGGATGGAAAACCCTCCGATTTCAATCCAGTTCCGCGCACCATTTGTCACTGTGCTCAATGCAAGGTTCAAAACGAGCAGAATCAGGGACAGCGCTGCAACGGCAAAGCGGTATTTCTTGGTTCGCTCCAGATCCCGGAGCCACCAGCCCAGAAGGAAAAAGAGTGCGATGCCGGCAATAAGAAGCAGAATCTCTTTCAGAATGTCTTCCGGCGCGGAGGAGGCGACAACGGAAAGACCGATGGTGGACAGAAAGAAAGCCAGAGTTTCCACTTCAAATCCAGTACGGCCGACGCTCCGCATTATCGCATAGCAGAACCATTCCAGAAGGGCTAACGCACTGTACCCGAGCGCAATGGAGCGGATGTTTTCCGGGGCTGCATTTGCTGTCTGTTCCAGCATCAGGAAAGCCTGAAAAACCGTAAGTCCGAGAAGTGTAAGACCAGGACCTATCGCATAACCCGCTGCTTCCCTGCGGGAATCGAGTTCCGCACGCTTGGAAGCAGGAATATCCTCAAATACAACTTTCTTCCGTCCTATGCCTATCACGTCCCCCGTGTGGACCGACATGCCGTTCTCCCCGCATACGCGGCCGTTTACGGAAACATTACTTTTCGTAAAAATCCCATGAAGGGTCCATGCGCCGCTCTCGCTGCGGCTGAGGACGCCTTGGACGCGATCGGCACTCGGATCATTTATTACAACATCGCAGGATTTTGAGCGGCCGAATAGAATTTCCCAGTGATTTAGCGGGATGACCTTTTTGCTGCGATCATCCAGAACATAGGCCCACACTTCGTTTTCATACTTTTCCCGAAGCATGGAACGTAAACACCGAATGATAACCCACAGGGCAATCAGGGGAAGAATATACTTCGCTGCTTCTGTAACGGTTGCTGTAAACGTGTCCGTATATCATCCCCTCCTTTCCGACGAGAAGCTCGATACAGCACTGCGAAAGCCGCACAGCATCTGTTTGGACTGAAATCAAAATGAATATACCATAAGCATTTTCGAATGGCAAACCTGTCCGGAGAGGCAGCCTTTATGGGAAGAGCATGAGGGTAAAAACGTTTTTCGGCCAGGAGAACACGAGAGCGGTGCTCCACCGTACATTGACGGCCGGTGTATAATAATAGGGATTGATATGAAATTATAATTCCTCTTTCTTGGAGTAGAAAAGCGAAGGAGAATACTTATGAGTGATGTAAGTGAAAACTGCACCCATGACTGCTCAACTTGCAGTGAAAACTGTTCCTCCCGGGCGAATTCCGAGGATTTTCGGGTAGACCTTTATCCGGAAGCTTCGGTAAAGAAAGTCTACGCCGTCGTATCCGGCAAGGGCGGAGTCGGAAAATCCATGGTAACAAGCCTTCTTGCTGCAGAAACGCAGCGCAGAGGATTTCAGACCGCGATTCTGGATGCGGATGTGACAGGGCCTTCGATTCCCAAGGCATTTGGCATACATGCGCATGCACTTGGTACAGACGCATACTTATATCCTAATTACACAAAATCTGGAATTCAGATTATGTCCACCAACATGATCGTTGACAATGAAACGGATCCAGTTGTTTGGCGTGGGCCCGTTATTGCCGGTGTTGTTACGCAGTTCTGGAGCCAGGTTCTATGGTCCGACGTAGACTATATGTTCGTCGACATGCCACCCGGGACCGGCGATGTGCCGCTGACGATTTTCCAGTCTCTGCCTGTGGACGGCATCATTGTCGTGACCTCCCCGCAGGATCTGGTATCCATGATTGTGGAGAAAGCCATGAACATGGCAAAAATCATGAACATTCCGGTCGTCGGCATCGTAGAGAACATGTCCTATTTCACCTGCCCGAACTGCGGCGCGACTCATCATATTTTCGGAGAAAGCAAAGTCGAAGAGGTCGCGGCTCAATTTTCGGTTGAAGCGGTCGCAAAGATTCCTATCGACCCAACGGTTGCGGAACACATGGATAAGGGAACCATAGAGGAAGTCAGCGCGGACGGGCTCACGCCGATTCTAAAAGCATTGAAAGCAGAAAAGATGCATAAGCGATAGGGAAGAATAGAACCTTTTGAGCTGTAAAAGCGTGCGGCCCCCGCATGCTTGCGGCAAGCGGAAACATCGTCTCGCATTTTCGGTAGAAGCAAAACGACAAAAGTAAAATAAAGAGTATTGAGAAAAGCAAAAATACGCGTATATGACGCGGAAACAGCTTTTCTCTTTTTTCCCCTAAGGCTGGACGGCGGCATAAGGGATGAATCATTGAAGCAGAGTGCTAGGTAGTACGGACAACCTCTTCTTTCCATCCAGCCAGGGCTTTTCCTTTTGAGGCCTTCGAAGCGTGCACGGGCAGGAAACAGAAAAGGACAGGGGAGAGAAAAAATATAACAAATATGTATAAAAACAAAAATAAATAAAAATATTTGCATAACTGTTATAGAAAAGTTTCTATGTTTTCTGTTGTATTAAGGAGGAACGATATGGATTTTCAAAAGGTACATTATTCGGTCGATGCCAGTGTCGCAATGATTGTCATGGACAATCCGAAGAATCTGAATGCCATTGACGAGCAGACGGGTGACGATTTAACCGGTGTAATAGACAAAGAGGAAAAAGATCCGGAAGCCAAGGTTATCGTACTGAAGAGCGCAGCCAGAGCTTTCTCTGCCGGTGATGATATTGGATGGTTCTACAAGCTGATTCAGGAAGGCGGAAAAATTGATCTGGGTCCGGTTCTTGCCAGAGTCGGCCGGATTGTGAATATGCTCAAATCGAGCTCTAAAATCGTTATTGCAGAAGTGAATGGCGCCGCAGCCGGCGCGGGCTTCCCGTAAAGAAAAAATAGTATACGGCAGTCTTGAGGAAAGCCGGCCAAACATGAGAAGGAAAACATGAAACAGCTTTCCTCATTTTGCCTGGGAGTGCAAGAAAACTGCAAATGCGGGACCTAGACGTTCTGATTAAAAGGCCTTCAGTTCGGGTTCCAAAATAAAGGAGCGGAACTCCGAAAAAGGAGATTCCGCCCCGATGGTTTCCCCTTCCGCTTCAGGAATCCAAGAGAGTCACGGTCATGTGAACCGGATTATGATCCGAATTCGCAAAGCCTGCGTCAATGGTTTTTACATTTTCCACCCGGATATTCGGGGAGACAATGAAGCCATCAATGACATAATACTGCGTATTTTCAGTGTCGGAGGGATTGTAGGGCTGGTTGAGCAGACGGCATGTCGGGCTACTCAGATCATAGGCATAGGAGAAACCATCCGGAAGCAGGCTGCTGTCCAGCTCTCCCGGGGACCAGAGATCGCTGTGGCGATCCGGGTAAATGTCCGTAGTACCGGGGAAATTCTGATTGAAATCACCGCCGGCAATCACATAATTTCCTTTTGCGTATTCGGAAGCAATAAATTCCCGCAGCTGCTGTGACTGTGCAATTTTCCCTTCTCCGCTGTCATAGGCTTCCAGATGAAGGTCTACGGTTACAAGATACCGATCCGTACCTTGAATGGGTATATAGTTGACAAGAAGGCAGCGCTTCAGGTTGGCAATCCGAAGCGGCCATTTGAAAGGACACGGAAGGGAGATACGGTTCGATTCGGATATGGTATATTCCGACATGTTCATCAGACCAGATTGCACCTTTCCGATGGGGGGCCATGGATAGGGAACAAACGGGCAGGAATAGTTCAGTGCAGTGGTATAGCTGTTTTTTCCGAGAAATTCTGCTTCGTCAATTCCGTACGTTCGATGGGAGTCGCGATCGACTTCCTGCAGCAGATAAATATTGGCTTTCCCCTCCGCATCCAGTGTATCGCGGATCCCTTTCAGATAGGCAGTGACCTGATCTTCATCTGCACTTTTCACATTCGTTCCGCCGTCCATGAAAAAGTCGGAACCGGCACCCAGACCGGCGTACCCGATATTCCAGGTGGTGACGGAAAATGTGCTTCCGGGAGTCAGCGTAAGATCTGCTGTCGTGCCGGAAACGATGTCTTCCTTCTCAACGGGCTCCGGGCGGTATTCCGCAATGCTCAGCCAGGCGAGAAGAAGTGCGACGATTAATATAAGAATTCCAATAATGTAAAGAATGACTCTGACTGCTTTTTTCACTGTCGTTCTCCTTGCTTTTTCTATGCAGAGACTGCACCTTCGATGCACGTAATGTAAAGAGGAACTCTATATACGCGTTATCTAGATTTTACAATATCTGGAAAGTTTGTCCAGTCTTGACTTTTCTGCCGAACATCTCTCCCAAAAGAAACAAAAATTTGGGAGATATCCACGTCTGTCGTCCGTTGCATTGAAGAAGGGCATAAGATATAATTTATGCGTTGCGGCTACACAGGAAAGACCGCGGGGGAGAGAATCGAAACACGGACACATTCGGAGGGAAATGCATGAGATATGAGTATCTGAAAGCGGAAGACCCAGAGCTCTACATTCCGTTTATGAAGGAACTGGAGCGGCAGAGGAGCCATCTAGAACTGATTGCTTCCGAAAATTTTACCAGCCTTGCCGTCATGGATGCGATGGGCAGTCATCTGACAAACAAGTATGCGGAAGGGTACCCGGGACACCGGTATTACGGCGGCTGCGAGTACGTAGATGAGGTCGAAAATATCGCAATAGAACGGGCAAAGAATCTTTTCGGCGCAAACTATGCAAATGTTCAGCCCCATTCCGGATCGCAGGCAAATATGGCGGTTTATGCCGCTTTGCTGCAGCCAGGCGACACGATCATGGGAATGGCTTTGAACCATGGCGGTCATCTGACGCACGGAAGTGCGGCGTCTATCTCCGGAAGATACTATAACAGCGTTTCCTATGAACTCAGCAAAGAAACCGAACAGCTGGACTACGACCAGATTCGGGAGCAGGCAAAAAAAGTTAAGCCCAGACTGATTATCTGCGGCGCAAGCGCATATCCCCGGATCATTGATTTTGAAGCTATGCGGAAAATTGCAGACGAAGTCGGCGCATACCTGATGGCAGATATCGCGCATATCGGAGGCCTGGTTGTCACGGGATGCCATCCCGACCCGGTTCCGTGCTGCGATGTAGTTACCTGCACAACGCATAAGACTCTGCGCGGGCCGCGGGGCGCCGTGATCCTTACGAACGATGAAGACATTGCGAAAAAGATCAACTCCGGCGTTTTTCCAAGAACGCAGGGCGGACCTTTGGAACATATCATCGCTGCGAAAGCGGTATGCTTCCGTGAGGATGGGAAGCCGGAATTCAAGGAATACGCGAAGCAGATTGTAAAGAATGCGGCGATACTTGCCCAAACGCTTAGGGACGGAGGCCTGCGTCTTGTCACCGGCGGTACGGACAACCATTTGATTCTGATCGACGTGCAGAGCATGGGAAGAACCGGTCTGGAAGCACAGGATCTGCTGGATGCAGCAAATATTACGGCAAACAAGAACGCAATTCCCTATGATAAGCTGAAACCGGGGATTACCAGCGGACTTCGCCTGGGTACGCCGGCAGTGACGACGAGGGGTCTGAAGGAAGATGAAATGGTTCAAGTCGGGAAAGTTATCGTGGAGCTGATGAAAAAGGGCGAAGCGGCCGTGCCGGAGTGCAAAAAGCAGATTCTGGAAATATGCGGAAGATTTCCCCTGTATCCGGAACTGCAGTAAAAGAATTCTTTTCGGTCCCCGAGAGGCAGCTGGCTCTGCACTCGGGGGCTTCTGTGCATTCGAAATTGTAAAAGCGGGAATTATTTTTTGGATGAAATGCGATGCGGGGAATGCCGGCAGCAGGCATTGAACTTCTGGCGGAAGGGAAAAAAATGAAAGACGATGTGAAGAAAAGTCTGCTGAAGAGTGCAAAACGGGACGCGTTTACAATACCTAATATTCTGACGTATATAAGACTCCTTTTGGTGCCGGTTTTTATTGTGTTATATCTGAAGGGATATGCGTCCTGGTCTTTCCTTACGCTGGCCGTTTCTGCCGCTACGGATGTTGCTGATGGCTATATCGCACGCCACTACAACATGGTTTCCGACTTGGGCAAATTCATCGATCCTCTGGCGGATAAGCTGACGCAGGCTGCCATGATCCTCTGCGTTGCTCTGCGGTTTCCGCTTATGTGGATTCTTCTTGGGGTGCATGTGATCAAGGAGATAACGATTCTTTTCATTCATAAGAACCTTGTCAATGAAACCGGTGCCGTGAGCGGAGCGCAGTGGTACGGAAAAGCATGTACAGTGCTTTTGTATGCTGTGATGATGCTTCATGTCCTTTGGCAGGAGATCCCGATTGCACTTTCGGATATCCTGGTTGGCGTCAGCATAGCAATGGTTCTGTTCTGCTTCGTCATGTACGCCAGCCTCTATCTTGGGGAGACACGCAAGGCAAGAGAGGGAAAAGCAGCTTCCGCGACGGAAGAGGAAAATTTGCCGGCAGCGGAGAAAACTCGGGATGAAGCCGGAAAATAATGACAGTCGGGAAACGGGGTCCCATTGATAGAAAGAAAGCAGGAAGGTGGCAAAAGTGAGAACAATAAAAGCGCAGCTGATATCGGACACGATCGCGGAGCTCTGCATACGGGCCAATCGGGAGCTCCCGACGGACATTGCGCAGCGAATCCGGGAAGCCCGCGAAAAGGAAACCTGGCCGACTGCGTGCACGTCGCTGCAGCTGATTCAGGAGAATGTAATCGCCGCCCGGAACGGCGAACTTCCGATCTGCCAGGATACAGGCATGGCCTGCGTTTTTGCCGAGGTAGGGCAGGAAATTCATGTAGAGGGAGACTTCGAATCCGCAGTCAATGACGGAGTTCGAAAAGGCTATAAGGAAGGCTACCTGCGAAAAAGCGTGGTACAGGATCCGCTGCGGCGGGTCAATACGGAGGACAATACGCCCGCCGTCATTACGGTCCGCCTAGTTCCGGGGGACAGACTCCGGCTTACCGTTATGCCGAAGGGATTCGGAAGTGAGAATATGAGCGCCATTGCGATGCTCAAACCGGCACAGGGGGAACAGGGAGTAAAGGACTTCATCCTGGAAACGGTGCGGCACGCCGGACCGAATCCTTGTCCGCCCATTATTGTGGGTGTGGGGATTGGAGGAACGTTCGATCGGGCGGCGCTGCTGGCAAAGGAGGCCCTTTTGCGGCCGGTTACGCAGCGTAACGCCGACCCGTACTACAGCGCGATGGAAGAGGAACTTCTGGAGCGGATTAATGCTTTGGGAATCGGGCCGCAGGGATTCGGCGGCAGGACAACGGCGCTGGGTGTAAATATTGAAGTTATGCCTACGCATGTCGCAGGACTTCCGATCGCCGTGAACATCAGCTGTCACGTGACCCGCAGAGCTACGGCGGTTCTATAAGGAGGCGCACGATGGAATTCAGAATTACAACGCCAGTTTCCCGGAAAGACCTTGCCGATCTCCGCGCCGGGGACAGCGTTTTTCTTTCCGGAATTGTTTATACGGCAAGGGATGCAGCGCATCAGAGAATGATGGAATGCCTGAAGAAGGGGGAGCCCCTTCCGTACCCGATTGACGGCAGTGCCGTCTACTATGCGGGTCCTACGCCGGCGCGCCCCGGGCAGATCATCGGCGCCATCGGTCCTACCACGGCAAGCCGTATGGATGCGAGCTCTCCTGCACTGCTGGATTTAGGGCAGAAAATTCTGATTGGAAAAGGCAGAAGAGATGAAAACGTACGCAAAGCAATCATGCGAAACGGCGCCGTGTACCTGGGTGCACTGGGCGGCGCCGGCGCTCTGGCGGCGCAGAGCATTAAAAGTGCGGAAGTCCTGTGCTGGCCGGACCTTGGGTGCGAAGCTGTACGAAAACTTTTGGTGGAAGACTGGTGTCTTACGGTCATTATTGATTCACTGGGAAATGATTTGTATGAAATCGGTCCGAAAAATTATCGGGACAGTCAGGAGAAATTGCCATGAATTATGCAGAAGAATCATTGAAGCTTCATTACCAGCTGAAGGGAAAGATTGAAATTACAGCGAGGGCGAAAGTAGACACCAAAGAAGCGCTGAGCCTTGCCTATACGCCAGGAGTCGCACAGCCATGCCTTGAAATACAGAAGGATCCGTCGAAAAGCTACGAACTGACCCGCCGCTGGAACACGGTCGCGGTCGTAACGGACGGAACGGCGGTTCTGGGTCTTGGAGATATCGGACCGGAAGCGGGAATGCCCGTCATGGAAGGAAAATGCGTTCTGTTTAAGGAATTCGGCGGTGTGGACGCCATCCCGCTTTGCATTCGGAGTAAGGAAGTAGACGAAATTGTGAAGACGGTTTCTCTTCTCGCAGGTTCTTTCGGGGGAATCAATCTTGAAGACATTTCCGCTCCGCGATGCTTTGAGATTGAGAGAAAACTAAAGGAAAAATGCGATATCCCCGTTTTTCATGATGACCAGCACGGAACGGCCGTAATTACGCTGGCCGGTCTTATAAATGCGCTGAAACTGGTTTCCAAGAACATGGAGGACCTGAAGATTGTAACTTCCGGCGCCGGAGCTGCCGCGACAGCCATTGTAAAGATTCTTCTTAGCTGCGGAGCCAGAAACGTGATTATGACCGACAGAACGGGGTCAATTTACAAAGGCAGGGAAAACCTGAATTCCTCCAAGGAGGAGATGGCCGCGATTACGAACCCCGAGGAGGAAAAAGGATGCCTGCGGGATGTTATTCGCGGAGCCGATGTCTTCATCGGAGTGTCTGCGCCTGGAACGCTGACCGGAGACATGATCCGAACGATGAACAGAGACCCGATTATATTTGCCTGCGCGAATCCCGTACCGGAAATCATGCCGGAGGAAGCCAAAGCGGCCGGCGCCGCGGTTGTTTCCACCGGACGCAGCGATTTCCCGAATCAGGTGAATAACGTCCTTGCATTTCCGGGTATATTCCGAGGCGCTTTGGATGCCCGTGCCAGCGATATCAACGATGCGATGAAGCTTGCCGCGGCTCGAGCCATTGCTTCCGTAATTCCTGAAGATCAGCTGAGCAGTGAAAATATACTTCCGGCGGCGTTCGACCCGCGTGTTCGCGAGGCGGTTGCCGCGGCGGTGAACCTTGCCGCGCATGAAAGCGGCGTAGCGCGGATCTGAGAGAAAGCCGAACGGGGATTCACAGACACAAAAACAGGAAGAGAAAAAACCCTGCAAAAGGAAGAAGTACGATGAAACAATTCGAGAAATGCAGCGAAAAGCTGCTTCGCTATGTTGCTTATCCGACAGCGTCCAAGGAAGGGGAAACGGTATCGCCCTCCACGCCGGAACAGAGAATATTCGGAGAAGCACTGGTACGCGAAATGCAGGATATAGGAATCGCGGACGCGGAAATCGACGGGAACGGTTATGTTTACGGTTCGATTCCGGCGGCTTCGGGGTTGGAGAATATCCCCGCAATTGCATTCATTTCTCATATGGATGTATCTCCGGATGCCCCCTGCAGGAACATCCAACCGCAGACAATACTCTATGAGGGCGGAGATATTCTTCTTCAGAACGGCATGGTGCTCAGCGGCGAGGCGTTCCCAGAGCTGAAACGCTTCCGGGGCAAACATCTGATTGTTACGAGTGGAGATACGCTGCTTGGCGCAGATGACAAAGCGGGAATCGCAGAAATTCTTTCCATGGCCGAGCACCTGATGACCTCTGAAAAACCGCATGGCGCAGTGAAAATCTGCTTTACGCCGGATGAGGAAATCGGCAGCGGCGCGGAACGGCTTGACCTGAAACGGCTGCAGGCGGATTTGGCGTATACCGTCGATGGGGATCGGCTGGGGAGCGTGGAATATGAAACATTCAATGCGGCGGAAGCCCATATTGATTTCCGCGGGTTCAGCGTCCACCCAGGATCGGGGAAAGACCGTCTGAAAAACGCGTCCCGTATGGCAGCCTATTTTATTCAGGGGATGCCGGAGAAAGAAACACCGGAGCATACGGAAGGACGGGAAGGCTTCTACCTGGTCCACCAGCTGGAAGGAACTGTAGAGAAGGCAAGCCTTGACTGTCTTATCCGGGATCATGACAAACTACGGTTCTTTGAGCGGAAACGCTTTTTGGAAACGCTCACGGAAGATGTAAACAAGCATTTCGGGAAGGGCTCCGCGGACATTTCCATCCGCGACAGCTACTATAATATGAAGGAAAAAATCATACCGGAACACCAGAATATGATTGACATTGCCTATAAGGCAGTGCGAATGGAAGGTGCAGAGCCGATAAGCCCGCCCGTGCGCGGGGGAACAGACGGAGCCTGCCTCTCCTTCCGCGGTCTGCCATGCTCGAATCTGGGTACGGGTGCGGGGAACTACCATAGCCGCCTAGAGTATGCCTGCGTGGAAGATATGGAATCCTGCCGCAACGTCCTTCTGAATATCTGCTTTTTATATGCCGCGGAAAATAGCAAAAAAGAACTGGAGAATACTTGAAGAATTTGTAGAATTCGAAGGTACATTTTTTAAACCGAATGTGCTAACATAAATCACACCTGACGCAGTCTGCGTTACAGGTACAGAATGAAGCAGAGGAGAATCGATCATGGCAGAAGCTTGCCGGAACGTATCAAATAATGTTATCCGCCGGCTCCCAAGGTATCTGAGAGAACTCGATGAACTGCAGGCGAGCGGCTTAAAGCGTGTTTCATCGGCGGACTTGGGTTCTATGCTTGGACTGACACCTTCTCAGATACGGCAGGATCTGAACAGCTTCGGCGGTTTTGGTCAGCAGGGATACGGCTATAATATTGCAGACCTGCGCACGGAACTTGCGGAAATCCTAGGCATGAACCACAACTACAAAGCGATCCTGGTCGGAGTCGGCAACATGGGCCTTGCGCTCGTTCATAATTTCAGCTTTAAGGATTATGGCTTCACTTTGGAATGCGGATTTGATATAAACCCGGAAATCGTGGGTAAGACGATAAACCATATTCCCATCTATGCGGATGTGGACATGGCAGAGTATCTCAGCAAGAACGATATCGATGTTGCTGTGCTTTGTGTCCCGCGACGCATTGCGGATGTCAAGGTGCAGGAGTTGCGGACCTACGGCGTGAAGGCGATCTGGAACTATACGAATGTGGACATAGACAATCGCGAAAACGATCTTATCATTGAAAATATGAATTTCCCGGACAGCCTTTTAGCGCTGGAATATTACATAACGGAACGCTACAGAAAAGGGCATGGGGAAGAGAGTTCAACTTAGGGATTTCTGAAAACTAATGTTGAGCGACACTTCAGGCAGGCCTCAAGCAGCTCGTGGATAATATCCACGGGCCATTTTTTATGGTTCAATAATAAATGTTGGGGTAGAGCTCTGGAGAAAAACTCCAGAGCTCTTGCTATAGAATAAAATATAGAGCATAAAGCACAGATCCTTTAGGGTATAGGCGAGCAGACCAATACGAAAGGAAGTGTCAATATGCTCTATAAAGATAATATAACAAAGCGGATGGGATTGGAAGAGGCCATTGCAGAACGGGAGGAAACAAGTACAGAGCATCATATCTACCTGGAAATGCTCAGGAAAGAGCACCCATGCCCGCGATGCGGGGAAAGAACAAACAAAATCCACGACTATCGTGAGCAGAAAATAAGAGATTTACCTGCTTTTGGGAAGAAAACATTCCTGCACCTGCGTAAGAGACGATACAGGTGTCCGGAGTGCGGCAAGCGCTTTTGTGAAAATGTGCCGTTCCTGCAAAAACAGCATCAGACAACGACCAGAGTGGTAGAATCGCTCATCAGTTCCTACCGGGAGATGAAGACATCGAAACGGATTGCAGAGGAGCACGACGCTTCTGTGACGACAGCGCAGCGGTATTTCGACACGGTAAGCATCCGATTCAAGTGTCTTCCCGCCGTGCTTTCCATCGACGAATTCCGGGGAAACGCCGGAGGAGAGAAGTTTCAATGTATTCTAACCGATCCGCAGAACCATAAGACGCTGGACATACTGCCAAACCGCAAGAGCTGCAGTCTGATGAAGTATTTCCAGGGCTTCAGTACACGCAAGAGCGTCCAATACGTGGTGATGGACATGAGCCGCGCATTCTTTGACGCAGCGCGGATCTGCTTCCCGGATGCAGCGATCGTGATCGACCGGTACCATGTCGTGAGACAGGCGATATGGGCTTTTGAGAATGTGCGTAAAGCCGAGCAGCGAAAATTCAGTGAGTACCGCAGAAAGTACTTTAAG
>Ga0256404_1005113_pt1 | contig 23739 bp, 16 predicted proteins | sample RumenRJG_01DNA_FD_185990 | JGI IMG/M metagenome (GOLD analysis project Ga0256404, IMG submission 185990) | Bovine rumen microbial communities from Lethbridge, Alberta, Canada - RJG_01 | ecosystem: Host-associated > Mammals > Digestive system > Stomach > Rumen | place: Canada: Alberta | collected... | reverse complement strand
CTTTAACAAAAAAAAAAAAACGCCAAAAAGGATTAATTTTGTAGTTTGTTTTATATATTTGCTCCCGTAAAACAATTGTCAAACCAGCCAAAAGACATTTACAATGAAGTTAAACAAAACATAAATATAATTTGAAGTTAATATAATCGCATTAAACAAAGTTGTAACAAACAACTTGGTTTGTAATAAGCTTCGCAAAAAACGTAAAGCAATTATGAAAGAAATAAGAAGATATAGACAGTCTCTCGACAATACTTCGCAAATTACTTGTAGAAGTGTAAAAACAGAGTGGGAGTAAGCTGATAAGATGTCAGTGGGTTTCTACAGTTAGTTAGCCCTTCCCTTTTGGGGAGGGATGGGAGAGGCTCCAGATAATAAGTTTTTATCTTTAAATAAATATTTCTATGAAAAAATCAAAGATTTTAATCTATGCAGCCTTGGCTGCGTCAACAGTTGCAATTAGTAGCTGTTCTGACAATGATGTTTTGGATTCTACCACCAAAGCAAAAGGAAATGCCTTGATTGTTAATGCCAGTCTAAATGAAGGATCACGTATCGCCACTAAAGTTTCTGATGATTTCAAGAACTTTAGATTATTTGGTTTCCAAAATCCTCAAACTGGTGATACGGAAGAAGTCGGCGGCTTTTTGAGGACAGGTGATAATCTTGGTGTCGATTTCACTGGTAAATTAAATAATCCTTGGACTGTAGGCGCAGGTGTAACTGCATCATGGCCAACTGTTAACCCTACTAACTCAAACAATTTCTATGCCATTTCTTTTGGTGAGAATGAATTCAGTCTTGATGGTACAGGAGTTACAATCTCTGATGCATACATTAAGCAAGGTAAATTTGTTTATGAAGCACCTAAAGATGGCGATGGTAATGTTGATCTTGCTGCTCAGAAAGATATTCTTGTTGCTAAAAGCTTAAACACTTTACAAGAAACAAATGGTGGTGTTTTAAATTTGCCATTTGAACATGCTTTTGCAAAGCTGTCGTTGCAGATTCGCTTTAATAGTCATGAGAACGACAAATCAACTGGAGATATTAATGAAAACTATAAATATACAATTTGTGCTATAGAAATACATAATGTAAAAGTAAGTGGAACTTACGATTACACGACTGGTCTATGGGATACAAGTGGAGATGGAAATATGGGAACAATAATTTATAAATTTGCTCCAGGTACCAAAACAATAACAGCTGGTAAACATGAAGATGACAATCTTGGTTATCAGGATCTTTTAGCGGGTGCTAACTCTATAATGATTGTTCCTCAAGAATGTTCTGGTACATGGGCTTACAATAAAACATCTCCTGTTACTAAGACAGCAGCTGGTTCTGCTCCTTATGTTGCTATACTCGGATGGATTTGGGATTCAGATACTTCTTATAATAATGGTTTTCCTACAAATAAGATGCCGGATCAATTCGACCTTGATAATGAAGATGACGTTGATGTAATGGGTAATCTATCTACTATTACAGGTGGAACTGGTCACGAAAATTTGGATCCTGGTTATTTGTTCTATCCTATACAAATTACGACCATAACTTATGGTTCTGATCCTACTGATCCTAACAAGCAGATAGAGATTAATAGAGTTTTGGATAATTTTATCTTCAAGCCAAATAAAGAGTATAATTTAATATTGAATCCATATAATGCAATGTATGAAAATGGCAAACATGGACTTACTCCTGCAAGCCAAAGCTAGTTATTGACAAGTTATGATTAGAAATCAGAAAAAATATAGTTGTTCTTTTGTTGCATCAATTCTAATAATACTGGTTAGTTGTACCGATGCAGCTAGAACTTTCTCAGAAACGAATGATGATGTGGGACAGCCTGTTGTTTTTATTGCAACTATAGGTTCACAGTCACGTGTCAATGCTTCTGATTTGATGAGTGAGTTTTATGTATCAGCTTTTTCTGGTCGTTCTAATCGAGGGTCTAATATTAAATATTCTTGGACAGGATCAGAATGGATTTCTAATAGGTCAATAAACTGGCCTCAAGGTGACATTAGTTTCTGGGGGCTCTCTCGATCGTTTGCTGATGGTAATGGTATATCTAATAGTAGTATAAGATATAATAATCAACATTTTAATTACACGGTAGATCCTGATACGGCAAAAATATTATATTTTGCAAGTAAGTTGAATACAAATGTTAATGAATTGGGTGGCTCTGTTCATCTTGAATTTAACAATGCTCTTGCAATTCCTTATTTTACTTGTCTTCAGGCAATCGATGATGTACAGATAAATATTAAGGAAGTTATTGTTCATAATTTGCAGACAACTGGAACTTTCAAATTTGATGCAAATACGAATTCAAAAGCAACATGGACATTGGTTGATTCGCTTTATGCTGATTATAAACAAGTTTTGCCCTCACCTGTAACGCTGAATCCAGATCAGACAACAGCTGTTAAGATTACTGACCCATGGATTTGGATGTGTCAACGTCCGACAAAATGGGCAACCAAAGATGTTGAACCTGTTACTATTCAAACTGCAGACAGTTTACATCAATGTTATGTAGAGATTAAATGCCAAATAATAAAAAATGGCGTTTATATCTGGGGAGCAGCTTCTGGTGCAAATCAGTATGAGAGCGTGTATTATCCATTCAACACAAACTTTCGTGCAATGGGTTATGCCCGTCCTATTCAGCTCACTTTCACTGGTGGTTACTTATCTGATGGCACACCTTTCAAACCGCATGCAGGAAATGTAATAACCATTGCTCAGTGGGTTCCTTTGGATGTCTTAGTTGATCCATGGGAAGAGATGGATCCTGAAGATCTGATTTTCTAAGTAATACCTAAACAATTTACAAACATTAAACAGTTTTTTTATGAAAAAAGAATATATCAAGCCTTCAATGAAGGCAATAGAAATGAAAGTTGAAACAGTAATCCTCGCTGGAAGTGGCAAGGACAGTATTGGTTGGGATTCTGCAGCGGAAAGTACAGGAGTTGGTCTTTCTGACTTTGAAAATGGTAATGAAGATAATAATTCAACAGATATCGAACTTCTTTGATTTTAATCAAGTTAAATATTAGAAATAACACTATGTATATATCTTCTTCTTTTTGCTCCATAATTAGAGCTAAAGTAGTTGTATTACTAGTAACCCTGATGGGCAGCGTAATACTATCGTCATGTAGCAATGACGATAGCACGCTGCTGCCAGAATCTAAAAGTGTCGTCAAAAAAATAGCTTTTAAAGTTAATCTACCTAGTAGCTGGCAGCAGAGAAAAGCAAAGGAGTCCATATCTCGTGGTAGACCATATAATACACTTTATGATGCGTTTAGTGTATATGGTGGATATTATGACCTTGGTGATGAGGATAATATGATCATGAACTATATGAATAATGCAGAAGCTGGTGAGTATATGGATGGTTGGCAGACTTATACAACATTTAGTATGCCTCCTGATGGAAAAAATATGAGTTTCTACGCTTACTATCCATACCAGTATGAAGAAGATATTCCTCAGAAATATGTCTATTTTAACGATGACAACGATAATTTTGTAGGTGAACCTCATTTCTTATTTGTGATTCCTGATTCAGTTGAGTTACAACCAGATTTAATGGTTGCTTCTTCTCAAATTAAAAGTGATAAAGTTATTGAAGGAGATAGTGTTGATTTTAGGTTTAAACATCTTCTCACAGCTGTTAGGTTTACAATTGATTCTTCTGTTCCCAAGGGAAGAATTATGAAAATTACAATTAATGATGCTATTTCTGGGGGGACATATTATTATGGTTCAGATCAATTCTTACCATCAGATACACTAAAGTCTTATAGTATGATAACTGATATAAAAACTACTGGTAAGACTTCCATAGAATTAGATGCTGATCAGGCTTTCTTGATGATGCCACAGTATTTGGCTCCAACTGCAAATGTAGAAATTGTTTATAACAACGGACGTACTTATACGCTTACAAAATCACTTGATGGTGTTCATTGGGAGTCAGGTAAGATAGTTACTTATAATATTAAAATTACATCTTTAAAGGAACTCTCGCTTATAGCAACAATAGAAGATTGGACAATAGGAGATTCTTTTAATTGGAATTCTTCATTCTGAGTTTTATTATCGGATTATGGCATTAAATAAAAGACTACATATTTGGTTATTTAGCTTAATCATGCTAGCATCTTGTTCAGCTGTTGATGATGCTTCTACAACAGAAGTGACTGCAAAGCAAATTTGTTTCACTGCGGGCATAGATAATATGTCAACGCGTTCTGCTACTAATTTGTTGCAGTCTCAGTTTCCTATTAGTAGCCGAATAAACCTGTATATCAATGAGGTAACTGGTGGAAATCCCTCCGTAATTTATAATCAGCCCATTGAATATGTTGTTACAGATAGAGAAGGAAGTATGATTCCTATAATAGAAAGCATACCTCATTATCCAACTAATGGAAACAATGTTGCTATAAGAGGATTCTATCCTTCAACGGCAATTTCTTCAGATGGTACATTCACAACAAAGACTAATCAAGTTAGTTCTGTTGGCTATCAAGGCAGTGATTTGATGTATTCTTCTCTGATAGGGCGTAATACTGAAGGTGTGTTGAATTTAACATTTAGACATCTTAATTCCAAAATAACATATCACCTTACATCATCTGATCCTAATGTAATTTTAAATGGTAGTCGTGTTAGTTTGTTAAATGTAAAGCCTACTGCTATTGTTAACATAGCTCAAGGAACAATAGGAACAGCCTATGGGGATAATTCCGAACCTATCGTCATATCAAATGACGGAAGCAAAGATGGGAGTGCGGTAATATTACCACAACCTATACAGGCAAATACTAAATTTATAGAAATAGTTCTATATACAGGTGAAATAGTTTATGGTGTAATGCCAACAACATATACTTTCCAACCAGGAACATCATACATTTTTAATATTGATGTAAAAGTGGATCGTGTGGCAAGTGTACTCAATATAAATAGTATCGAGGTTACAGATTGGGTTGATGCCTTTATTTCTCCGCAGGACATAGAAGCAGATAGAATAGAATAAAAATATTTATCATGAAGAGGTTTTTAACATATATAGCATTAATTTTGAATTTATTCGCATTGCAATCATGCAATAATGAAGAGAATCTATCATCTGAGCCAAAACTAAGTAATGTTGCTATTGGCTTAACTTCAGAGATTGTGGGTTCACGTGCGAATAATAATTTGCAGGGAACTTCTCTTGATCCTAGTACAGAGATTGGTGTATATGTGCTGAAAAGTGATGGCGTAATGGATTATGGTTATCCTAACGTGTATTGCACTCATGAGAGTACCATATCAGGAACAGACAGTCTGGTTCAATCAACTCAAATGTATTTCCCACTGGCGAACCATTCTGTTGATGTAGATATTAGAGCTTATGCTCCGTTCGAGTCGAGTTATGCTCGTCTTCAATCCTATACTTTCTCTGTTCAAACAGATCAAAGTACATCAGAAGGGTATATAAAGAGTGACCTTATGTATGGTATTCCAAAGAATGGTAATCCTGTGCACCATGTTATCTCTCACGATCCTGCTCAGAAAGTACAGAATGTGCCATTGTTATTCAATCATTTGCTTAGTAAGCTGACTTTGATATTGCAGCCTGTTGCACCTCTAAGTACGGAAGCTGTAGTTGGAGCACAAGTTTTTTTAAAAGAAGTTGATACACAGGTATCTTTTAATCTGGTTGATGGAACGATAGGCGAAACAACAGAACCTAATGATATACTTTTGGGTGACATTGTTTCTGTAACAAATCTCAGTGTAAGTGCACTTGTTCCGCCACAGATTGTGGCTGGTAACAGCAAACTGTTTGAAGTACGTCTGGTTAATGGTGATGTCTACAGATATGATTTACCAGAAAACACCTCACTCACTCTTGAAGGAGGTAAGCACTATCAGTTCAGAATGAAATTTGGAGCCAGTCTTTCCGAGGTCACTATGAGCGTTGCCGACTGGGTTGGAGTAGCGGGGGAGTACACGTTGTAAAGCCCCACAGCGCGAAGCAGGCGCTTCGCTATTGAAGATTGAATATTGAATATTGAAGATTAGTCGGCTACGCCGATATAATATTTAAATCTTTCTTGGGCTAACCAACAGGGAAAAAAGCTGCTCAAGGGCGCAAGCCAATTGACTTTCCCTTCGGACGTCGAACTATGTTTCTCGAATTATTCGAGTTAAAACTCTCATCAACTCGTCTTGATAAATAAAATATCAACTCGTCGAGACAAAAAAGAAAAATGGGTGTTCTTTAAGATATTGAGTAATTGGTTCTTTTCCAGTTAGTTCTCCCTTCCCCATCGGGGAGGGTCGGTGAGAGGCTTATTTAATAATTTATAAAACTTAAACATGAAGATTATGAAAAAATTAAGTGTATTCTTGATGGGCATTTTCGCCCTGGCTATGATGGCATCATGCAGCAGTAGTGATGACAGCTCTACTGGTGGTGCACCTAATCTTAAAGAGGGTATAACCAAGACGTTGACTCTTAAAATAGCAGGAAACAGTACTACAGGTAGAGCATCAGCAGCTGTTGCCGCAGGTAGTGAGGCTACAATCAATGAGCTGATAGTTGTGATTTATGATAACGACTTAGATAAGATAGAGGGTATCTCAAAGGTAACCAGTCCTACTGTAACCTCTAACACTATCACACAAACTGTTCATTTCAACACAACCAAGCCTTCTGTATTTGTGCTTGCCAATGTTCCTATGAACAGTGTTGATGCTGCTTTAGGACAGAATCTCACATCATTCAAGGATTGTATGGCTAATCTTGATGTCACTGCTGCTGGCGATGGTCTCAGTCAGGTTACTAATCATCTCCCAATGGTTGGCTCTACATCTACATTGACTGCTGGTGCTTCAGAAAACTCATTCACAGCAAATGTTACATTGCACCGTATGGTGGCTCGTGTTGTTCTTAACAATATCACCACAAACTTCTCTAATGGTGAGTCGTTTACTGTTACCGATGTGTTCATGAAGAATGTAAACAGCGAGTCTTCATTCATGCACAGCGATATTGCTGCCGAGGCTGGAACCTTTGCTACTCTTAAGGGCTTCCCAACAGTGCAAACTCTTGTTGACGGTCTTATGGCAGACACTAACAACAAGGCGTGGCTCCACAACAGTTATGCAACAACACCTTGGAGCAACACCACTCCTGCTTATTTCTATGTGTTCCCAAACAACAATACAGTCTTTGCTCAGCAAACACAGATTGTTATCAAGGGTAAATACATTGATAACGATAACCCTTCTCCCGGTGTGGATAGATACTATGTTGCTGTTGTGAACCGTGCTCCTGATTCTGAAGGAAAAATCACCTATACAGATAATCCTGATGCTGGTACAGGTGCTATTCTCGGCAACCGCATTTATGAGATTGCTGTCACCATTACTGGCGAAGGTCAGACTGCAAGCGATGTAGAAGCTGATGTTGACCCAATCCCTGCTGGTCAGAACAATGTTGAGTTGACTGTTAACGTGGCTGAATGGCCTGTTGCTATTCGACAGAATGTAAACTTCTAAAAGAATAGGTAACGAAAACTCACGTCATAGAACTCGTCTGCGGGGACGATGGTGTTCTCCGCAGACAACTCTAAAAACAAAGAAATGAAAAGATTATTCTTATACATACTCCATTTGGTTGCTATTTCTGCAATGATTGCTTCCTGCTCAACAGCTACTGATGCTGTTGACGAGAAGGCAAACGGCAAGGATAGTGTAATGATCTCTGTTCGTCTAAGCAGAGAGGCTCAGGGGCGTGCCATGGGGAATCCTGCTGCTTCTGATGAGTCGGGACGTATCGACGAGCGGTTAAACTCTCTTTCATTCTTTGTATTCAATAACACTGGTGCACTGGTAACATTATATAATTCTCAGTTTAAGGATGGTAATGTTTACACCTTTGCTGCTTCTGCCGATGCAAGCGAGATGCTTATCGTGGCTAATGTGCCTGAAGAGGAACTTCGTCAGGTGAGCAAAAAGAGCGACCTTGTCGACAAGGCTATCGTTAGTCTTTCAGCAAATCACTATTCCGCAATACCAATGATGGGCACCACCCCCATTAGTATCACGGAAGAGGCACCGTTCTACACGGGTACAGTGTCGCTGAAACGTTTGCTTGCACGTATCTGCGTTACCAATATCACAACTAATCTTCCCGAGGGTGATAGTTTCACTCCAACAGAGCTCTTCGTGTGCCGTGTCAACGAAAAGCATGCCATTATGAACCTCCATGTGGCAAACATCTGGGAAGGACTTTCTTATTCTGATATCATAGAAAGTGATGAAGATGGAGTAGCCATCAAGGGTGCTACTGGTGAAACGGCTGTCGAAGGCAGTCTGCCTTTCCTTAGCAGTGGATATGGTAATATCCCACTGCCACAAGAGAACAGTCCCGACACATGGCAGTATTTCTATGTGTTCCCGCACGAACCTCTCAATGCCACCCGACTGGTGCTCAAGGGCACTTACACCGAGGAACTCACTCATCGCACATCGGTAGTTTACTATCCTGTAATCCTCAATCATGTGTATAACACTATCACGGTGGGCGATCATGAATACGATGATGCAAGCGAATATGCTGCCGACTCACGTCTTGATGCTAACAAGAGCTATGAGCTAAACCTCACCATAGGCGGACCGGGAACAGATAAGCCGTCGGGCGAGGTGCCTCGTGGAGCACAGACAGTCATCAACTTCACTGTCGGCAACTATGCAATGGCATCGCAGGTGTCAGAGATAGAACTTGATAAGGAGGACAAGAACCTTGAGTTCACCATAACAATTACTATCAGTAATTACAAGGAGGCAAAGCAGAGTACAACGCTATAAGCTGCGCGAAGCAGAGCTTCGCTATTGAATATTGAAGATTGAATATTGAAAAATGAAGCGCAAAGCGCTTATAGATAGAGTTACTCAATCAGTTTGCTCTCCCTCTCCCCTCGGAGAGGGTCGGGTTGAGGTTATAAAATAAAATATTAATGTTCCCCATTCCTCAGCAGGCTGAGGTCTCCCTCTCCCCTCGGAGAGGGTCGGGGTGAGGTTAAAAACTTAACAGAAATAATTATATGAAGCAATCAACTTTGATAACATTGATAAAAGGTAGTCTGTTGGTATTGATGGCGCTGTTGGCTGCATCATGTTCTTCAGATGAGGCAGTAACCACAGGAAGTGGGTTGCAGCCCACTGAGGGCAACAACCTGGTGGTGTATATAGGTACAGCATCTAATCTCTCACGTGCTGCTGCCACCACTGATCCAGGACAGGCAGCCGAGAACCAGATTAACCGTGTCACTCTGCTCATCTTCGGACAGAACGGTATTGCCAAGAGCATACAGGAGGTTGTGCCTACAGGACAACTCATCAACACTCGTGTGCCTAATCTTGCTGTTGGTGACAGGGTATATCTCGCAGTTAACATCTCGTCAAATGTGTTCAGCTCTATTAGCCGTTTGGCTGACTTCGAGGAGACAACGATAGCCATCGACCGTGCCATCCTTGGTGGTTCAAGCAATGATCAGGTTGCCAATCCTGCCAACGCTCCAATGTTTGGTAAGGCTACCTTGCAGTATGTCACTGGTCGCACCGATGCCTTCCAGGCAACAGTACCCGTTAACCACATGCTTGCTAAGGTAACCCTTAACACCCTTAACGCCATGCTTCTTGGCGATGCTACATTTACACCTACCGAGATATTCTTAAGAAATGTGCCTGAGTATCTGTATCTCAGCACTGCAAACTCGGCTGCCGAGCAGGATTATCGTTTCTTCGACAACGAAGGACGTAACTTCTATCAAGGCGAGGTATCAAATAATGAGTTCTTCAGGGCTTATCTTGGTACTGGTGCCAACCTTGGTGGGTTCATGCCAACCAGTCCAACCCTTACTGCTACAGCAAGCTCATGGAACGACAATGAGCCAGCACTGGTGTTCTACACCATGCCTAACAATGCTGGCACTCCAACCCAGCTTGTCATCAAGGGACAGTATAAACCTGCCAACACCGATGAGTCAAAGACAGTGTACTATTCTATGTATCTCAACTACAACACCAATAGTTCGGTTGTTCCTAATGGTGGTCCAACACGTTTCCAGTTGTATCCAAACTATAACTACAGCGTTAACGTGATGATAAAGAATGCTGGTACTGATAATGTTGACGATAATCCTAATCCTGATATGTTCCAGTATTTCACCAAGGTTGAGGAAGACTACACCTTTGGTGTGCTGCAGTCTGTCAATGCTCAGTTCCATGAGAACGACCGCCAGAACCAGAGTGAAACATCGGGCGACCGTTCAATAGCTGGAATAGACACTGTGAACACAGTGGTTTCAGGAAGCTCATACGAGAACTACGACTTCCTCGACAACCTCTCGGTGGGCAATTTCCTCTTTGCCGATGGTTCGTATGGAAGTGTTCCTAACAATCCAGGCAAAACTCCTATAGGTATTATCTTCAGTATAACTCCAAGTACCAACGATGGTGCTTATCATGGCTATGCTATGGCGTTGCGCGATGTTAACAGTTCGACTACCTGTACATGGGGACCAGCTGGAAACATTGAAGATCTTGCCGACCTCACAGGAACATCATCATATACCGACCGCAGCAGCGATATGGAAGGACGTACCAATACCACTGAGTATCTCAGCAGCACAGCCTATGCCGCTGCTCAGGCTGCCCGTAATTATTCGGTTGCTGCTCCTGCAGGCACAAGCGGTTGGTTCCTGCCAAGTACTGGTCAGTGGTTCCAGATTCTTACCACTCTTGGCTCGATGTCAACAGCCGATGCTTTGTATTACGGTTGGGACGGCAGTACAACAAACATGGTTTCCAACCAGTGTGCTCAGTCTATCAACAACCGTCTGAGTGCATTACCGTCAAGTACATACGATGCGTTTGAGATGGCAACGACAACAGGCTACAGCTACTGGACATCATCAGAGTATAACGGAACTGATGCCCACACCGTTGTCTTCGGCAGTGACGGTAAGCTGAGCTTTGCAGCCAACGCCAGCAAGAGTACTACTCACAGGGTACGTGCTATTATTGCTTTCTAATGATTAAAAACATACGACGATGAAAAAATATATTCTTTTCTTTGCCATGGCTTGTTTGGTGGCAGCATGTTCCAACGACATTGCTACCAGTGAGCTGGCAACGCAGAAAGCCACACTTAATCTCTTGCTTTCGGCTGCTCCTAATGTTGCAAGTCGTGCCATCAATGCGCAAGCCGATGGTAAGATATACGATTGCACCGTCATCACCTTCGATAAGAATGGTAATGTGTCGGGTAAGGGTTATCAAACTGTTGAGGGCGGTGTTGACAGGTTTAACATGGCAGTTGGACTATCCACCAACAAGGGTGAGAAATGCAAGGTGTATGCTGTTGCCAACACCAATAACCCTACGCTTTTTGACAATGTAACCAGTCTCACATCATTCCTCGATATGTTTGTCACCATAGCTTCGCCAGAGGCTCTCACGGCTGGCAACATCAATGTGTGTGCGGGAGCATCATCAACAGCGCTCACCACACAGGGGCAGCTCATGGTTAGCGACTCGCTGCCCGTTACCATCACCGATGGTGTTGTTCCTTTCCGACTCACTCTCTACAGTCAGTGTGCAAAGGTGAACTTCGAGATAAATGCCGAGATGGGCGATGCCATCAACGGATTCACCGTCACGGGCTACCGATTGTTTAAAGTGCCACTGTCGGGCTATCTGCATCAGAAATATGATGCGTCAACGGTAGATATACGCTTTAGTGCCCCCGACGGTCAGTATGGCAACTTCCCAAGAGTGGATTTGAGCGGACGACCTACCAACGTGCAGTTCACCTATTATATACAGGAGAATCATCAGGGACGCAGGTCGGGAGCAACAAACTCCAAGACACGCATTGCAGCCAATGCTCCTGACAACGCAACATATCTTGAGGTGTATGTGCAGAAGAATGGACGCAACGGAACCTATCGCTACTATCTTGGTAACCTGCTTGAAGATGTTAACCAGTCGCACTACGACTACTATAACCTGTTGCGTGGCAGCGACTACTATATCACTATCAACATCAATGACATTGATGAAAATGATGACAGGTTTGTGTGGGAAGAGTAGCGCAATGCATAGCATTGCTATTGAACATTGAATATTGAACATTGAATATTGAACATTGAACCGAAGGTCACTGACCGAGTGGACGCAGTCGACGAAGTCGGTGAGTCCGAATAAACGAGAGAAGAAGTTCTTATGACCAACGGGAATAAATATTGAACATTGAATGTAATCATAAAGTTCAAATATCAAACCTCAAAATTCAAAGGTTATAAAAACTTATCATAAAGTTCAAAACTCAAACCTCAAAATTCAAAGGTTATAAATGATAAAGAAGCGCAATGCGCTTAAAAAATATCAAGACGGGTTGATGAGAACGAAGTTCGAATAATTATAGAATTAGAGAAACATAGTTCGACGTCCGAAGGGGAAGTCAATTGGGCATACGCCTTTGAGATTCTTAATAATTCTATGTTATACAAGAGGATATGTAATGGCGTTAGCTTAATTCTTAAATTCCTGAAATTCTTGATAAATAAAATATCAAGACGGGTTGATAAAAAGAAAAAGGGTTAAAGTTAGGGTTATCGTTGATTAGAACTCATGAACTCATAAACTTATAAACTGTAAACGGTAAAATATGAAAAAGAAACATATAATTCTAGTAACGATGGCGCTCATTGCATTGGGTTGCGCATTTGTTGCTTGCTCTGACGACGAGAGTTACACTCACGATGCAGATAAGGCGGGTACTATTGCCGTAAGCACTGAAGTGGAGCCGATGGGCGTGCTCTTTGATGGTAAGCCTGTGGCTGGCTCTCGTGCCATTGCGTCGGATAATGAAAATGTCATCAATAATCTGCACATCGTGGTTTTCAATGCCAATGTCGGTGATGCCGATTATGGAAAGATGATTTATCAGATATATTCTCCTTTGTATGTGGCTAATCCTTATTCCACATTGCTCAATCTTGGTGAGACTGCCAAGAACAAGACGGTGAGGATATATGCCATTGCCAATATTGGTAGCGGCGATCTATTTGACATTTCTCCGGGTAAGAACCTCAACGAGGCTGATTTTAAGTCGATAGCTGTTTATCCTTCCGACCCCGATGATGTGTCGCGCATTGGAGCAGGTGAATACTCGCTCTACACCAAGACGGGAACACCATTGTGCAATGTGAGCACAACAGCACCTATTATGGTGAGCGATGCCGTTGAGGTTACTGTGGCAAACAACGGTCTCACCAATGTTAATCTGCGCTTGTTCCGCCAGTGCACAAAGATAACTCTTAACATCATTCCACAGAAGATGAGGATTAGACGATACAAGGTGTGGAACGTTCCAAAGATAGCCTACCTTTTTTCTAAGGACGAGAATGTTAATGATGTGGGCTACGGCTCTCTGCCTGCAGAGATTATTGACGATAATGACGAGGCTGCACAGCGACAGAACGTGATTAAGAAATCGTATTACGTGTTTGAAAACTATGCAGGTAGAAACCTTGCAGCACGTAAAGCCACCGACCGTCACGATGCTAATATTCCTACAGGCTCAAGTCCCACATACGTTGATATCTGGGGCATCCCCGACGGATATAGTGATACCTACAACTATAGGGTTTACCTTGGTGGAGTAGGGGCTGACAATGTTATTGCCTACGATCGCTTCTCGCTCTTACGCAACTATGAATACTATGTAACAGTGAAGATTGCAGGTGATGGCACAGGCGATTTGAGGGTAAGTAAGGTGGAGTAAGCGCGAAGCGGAGCGCTTCGCTATTGAATATTGAACATTGAATATTGAATAATAGCGCACACCAAGGGCGTGCTAAATGATAAATGATAAATGAGAAATGATAAAGAAGCGCAAAGCAAAGCTTTGCTATTGAACCAAAGGTCACTGACCGAGTAGAAGAAAAGATGGAAATATTGAAATAATGAAAGATTTAAATATTATATCGGCATAGCCGACTAATCTTCAATGTTCAATTTTCAATCTTCAATAGCATTGCTTGCAATGCGTTCGCTGGTGCGTCCGAATAAACGAGAGAAGTAACATTGAATGTAATCATAAAGTTCAAATCTCAAACCTCAAAGTTCAAACTTCAAAGACGGCATCCGTTAATTAGTCGTTAATAAAAGAATAATTAATTCAAATTAATGTTCAATTACACGATAATTACACGTTCAAAAAAAAGAATAGCAGAAAATACAATCAGTTTGCTCTCCCTCTCCCCTCGGAGAGGGTCGGGGAGAGGTTAAAAACTAAAATATTAATGTTCCCCATTCCTCAGTTTACTGAGGGCTCCCTCCCACTCGGGGGAGGGCGGGGAGAGAGGTTTTAATTGCTTATGAAAAAGAAATATCTAATTCTAGTAGTAATGGTGCTGGCAGCATTGATGCTTACGGCTTGTGTGACAGATAATGATAATTCTGCCACGGAAGGTAATGTAAGCGTTAGTGTAAGCGTAACCGATCCTGTGGGCGTGGGTTCTTCGCGTGCCATAACAGCAGCCAACGAGAACACCATTAGTAACCTGCATATCCTTGCTTTCAACAACGAAACAGGTGTTATGCTCAGCAATGGATACACCGAGGTTGACAACCTGTCGAACATCACCTGTAAACTGGCTATTGCTGGTGTTCAGGAAACACAGGTTGCAGTATATGCTATTGCCAATCTTGGCAACCAAACAGCATTCGACGACCACAGCATCACCCTGTCGCAGTTTGAGGATATGTATGTTAAGGCTGCTGATGCCGATGGCAGCACACAGGGCACTTTCTCGCTATATAAGGCTGGCGATGAAACACCTGTGGCTACTGTAACCAACGAAACACATGCCTTAATGATCTCAAACAAAGCAATAAAGCGACTGGCACTTGCTGGTGTGGGCTTCAAACTTAATCTTGTGCGCCTTGTGCCTAAGTTTGTGCTCAACCTCTACGGCAATGATGTGCAACTGCTTAGCTACCGTTTTGTAAACATGCCTGTGGGCGACTATCTCGTGGGGCATGATGAGGATATGACGGGCACGGATTATCAGAGTTCTACAAAGGTTGATTTGGGTAGTACCGCCTTGGCAGAGAACATCAGCTACTACGGCTTCAAGTCGTATAATGCTCCCATTAGCAGCAGTATCATCACCAATCAGCGCGACCGCATAGAGGGTAAGGCGCCAGCCACAGCTGCCTATCTTGAGGTTACGGCATGCAAGCCTTCTGAACCTTCCCTTGCATATTACTACCGCATCTATCTTGGTGGTGTTGATGCTGATGGTAATCCCGATGCTACCCAGTTCAATATCCTTCGTAATCACGATTACCATCTCAATATCGTGTTCTCAAGCTATATTATTGATGACTACCGTGCAGGAATCAATGGTGATGTGAATGCAACAATAGAGGTAACTCCTTGGGCAACAGAAACACGAGATGTGGCTGATTTAAATATAATTTCAGTGGAGCGACCAGTGAACATCGGTGACTATCTATTTAGCGACGGCTCATGGGGTAGCTACACACCAGGAACAGCCACAGTTCTTCGTCACCCAATAGCTGTTATCTTTTCAAATACCACCAGTCTTACCGATCAGGCGGCAGGATACAGACGAGGCTATGCCGTTGCTCTTGCAAGTTGTGGTGCTCAGCTCACTTGGGCAAAGACGGGTACAATAGGTGTGAACACACAGGTGCACCCAACTCTTACCAATTCGCTTGAGTTGGCTAAGGCAAACCTTGATGGCCGCACAGAGACTAACCGTATAAAAACTCTAAGCGATTTCTCTAAAGAAAACTATCCATCAGCCTACTATGCTACCCACTTCGGTACAAGCGAGATTGGTCTCACTTCAGGTACAGAAACTTCATCAACCGAAGCCTCTGGCGGCTCTGCTGGCTATGCAGCACCTGCAAACACATCAGGCTGGTATCTCGGAAGTATTGGTCAGTATTATTTGGTTGCCAAGAACCTTGGCGGTAACATTGATAATCCAAGTTCAACATGGACTGAAGGAGATAACTACTGGTTTGTAAGTGGCGTATCACAGGCAAATAAAAATGCTCTTGAGGCAATCTTTGCAAAAGGTAGTAGCTCATGGGCACCATCATTTGGAATACCGTGGAGTAGCGGTGATTATTCTACTTGGTATTGGACGAGTAGCGAGTTCTCTGCCAGTAATGGGTTCTACGTGAATTGGGTCGCCAGCGGCACTTTCCACCTGGACGGCGACCGAGCTAAGTCCAACGTGCATACTTATAATCGAGGCGTTAGGGCGGTTATAGCATTTTAGAGTGCGCGGAGCACGCTCCGCTAAATGATAAAGGATAAATGAGAAATGATAAAGAAGCGCAACGCGCTTATTGAAAGTGCTATTTAATCAGTTTGCTCTCCCTCTCCCCTCGGAGAGGGTCGGGGTGAGGTTAAAAAATAAAATATTAATGTTCCCCATTCCTCAGTTTACTGAGGGCTCCCTCTACATTTTGCCCTGCGGCAAAAGTGTAGGGAAGGGCGGGGAGAGAGAAGCGCAATGCAGGGCATTGCTATTGAATATTGAAAATTGAATAATGAAGCGCACAACGCTAAAGTTCATATTAATTGCTTATGAAAAAGATATATTTATACACAATGTTCGCTGCGGTTCTGCTTGCATCATGCAGCGACTTTGAGCCAGACTACAGCAACCTTTCCGACAAGAACATCCGATTTAGGGTGACGTCGGGAACTGATAGTCGTGCGTGTGCTACCGACAGCACACAGGCTTTGCAGCAGCCTTTGATTGCCACAACAAGCGATGGCAGCACCCTATATCTGCACCCTATGGTGCAGAGTATAGAGCGCTTGGAGCAGTTGCAAAGAGAGGCTGCGTCATCCTATACGAATCCTAAAGGCATCCTAAAGGCATCGCGTGCTGCTTTGACAACCGAAAACCTCACGGCTTTCAATGTCATTGCCACACGCTATGCTGCTGGCACGCTTGGCACAACAGCACCTAATTTTATATATGTGGAGACTGCCACCAAGAGTGGTGCCGGCTATTGGGAAACAACAGTGCCTTATATGTGGCCCGCCAACAACGACAAGCTGGCATTCTTTGCTTATGCACCTGGTGATGGCGCTGGCATCACCCTTAGCAGCGCTTCGCAGCAGGGAGCACCAACAATTGATTTTCAGGTACAAAATAATCCTGCTGACCAGATAGACCTGATTACGGCTTCAGCCATTGACTGCACCAATCAGGCGCAGGCAAGAAATGGTGTGCCATTAACATTCTCACACATGCTTACATCTGTGAAATTTGTACTTGCAAGCGAACTTACTGGCACATTGAAAAGTGTTACCCTACGAGGTCTTTACACCAGTGCCAAATATGTGTATCCGTCGGCAGCAAATACCGCTGGCACATGGAACTTCAGCGGAAAGAGTGTTGGCAGTATCACCTTTGACTACACAGGTGCTACACCTGCCGAAGTATCTTTGTTCCTCATCCCACAGAGTTTTGGCGAGGATGCCTCAGTAGAAGTTGTGTATAACGATGGCACAAAGGATATCACTCTCAGGGCAAGTTTGAAAAACCAAGACTGGACAGCTGGAAGCTCTGTAATATATAAAATATCAGATTCTGAGGTTAACACCTTGAAGATAGCAAATATTACCTTCCCAACACTGAGCCACCCTGGACTGCCAAAGACAGCTTATGCCAATGGCGACAATGCAGGGCTCTATGTGGTGGATGCACAAGGCAATATAATCACTAACAATGCCAAGCTCACTTATAACGGCTTCGAATGGAGTACCTATGCTGTTATGCCTTTCTCACTCGAGTACGACTATTATCTGTATTACCCATACAGCAGCGCAGGGCTTGCCAACACATCTAACACCACGAGTGGTGCCAAGAGTGTTAGCCGCGCCACAACAGAAACAGCAGGAGAGGCAACAAGCTTCTTTGCACCTGGCATAGATGCATGGACACCAGCTTCAAACCAGAGTACATCTAATAACTTTATTGCCAGCGACTTGCATATTGCAAAGGGAAAACTGTCATCGGCAGATGCTACAAATATAGACTTCAATATGGTTCATGCCATGGGTTTGGCACAGTTTGAACTTGGCACAAAGAACATTGGTGAAGAATATTATCTAAGCACCGACAACACCTACAGATGGTTTGTTTCGGCAACTGCCACCAGCAGCTTTGCCACAGGCGGCTATCAGCCATATAGATATGCAACAAGTAATTATCTGTTCTGGGTTAAGCCAGGCACCGCCACCAGCATAAACAGTGCAGCAGAACTAACCGATTCGTGGGAGAATGCGCTCACATTCAATGTGGCTGCCAATACCATCTCCGCCAAGCAGACAGCATATAGCGCACGCACCACAAGCGGCAGCAGCACCCAGTACACCTTGCAGGTGGGCGACATTCTTTATAGTGATGGTTCATTAAGTCATCAGTCACAGTCGTTGTTAAGTGGTAAAACTCCTGTAGCAATTGTGTTTATGGCAACAACAAATGCGAATAGTCCTGTAACAACAACAAAAGTCAGACAGGCGAATGCTAATTGGAAACACGGCTATGCCATGGCATTAAAGAATGTGTATAGTAGTGGTAGTACAGTTGGTACTTATAAATGGGGTAGCACAAGTACTGATATATCTGGAATTCCTAACATATCAAATAGTACTTGGCAGACTCGCAGTTCAGATATGGATGGTTATTCCAATACCACTTATCTCAATAGTACAGCTTACCCAGCTGGCTATGCTGCCAAGACCACTTACGCAAGTCAGGTAACTGCTCCATCAAATACCAGTGGCTGGTTCCTTCCAAGTAGCGGTCAGTGGTATTATATCTTGGTTAACTTAGGTGGTATGAGTGCAACACCAAATCAACCATATGGCTGGAGTAGTGGGAGTTCAACAGCAGCCTCGAACCTCAATAGTAAGCTCAGTAAAGTTGGCTCAGGCAACTACGATAGCTTCAGTAACAGCGGTGAGCTCTACTGGAGTTCCAGCGAGAACACTTCGAGCGACGCTTACCGCGCCCACTTCGGCAGTGATGGCGATATGTACTTTGCGCTCAACTTCACTAAGTCGCGCACTTACCGCGTACGCGCAGTTTTAGCCTTTTAGTGCGCAAAGCGCCGCAGCCGCAGGCGCAGGCGCTTTGCTAATTACTTCCTTCACTGTTATGTTTGCACCTGCTACGCAGACAGCAAACGCTCAGTCAGTGACCGTTGGTTGATAAAGGAGAAATGATAAATGATAAAGAAGCGCAAAGCAAAGCTTTGCTATTATCTCCTTCGCTCATTCAGATGCACCGGCTTCGCCGACAACATCTGCTCGGTCGATGACCTTCGGTTGAACGTTGAACATTGAATGTAATCATAAAGTTCAAAACTCAAACCTCAAAATTCAAAGGTTATAAAAACTTATCATAAAGTTCAAATCTCAAACCTCAAAGTTCAAAGGTTATAAACTACATCCAGACAATGAAAAAGATATTATATTTTCTCGCAGCCATGACGCTTGCATCATGCAGCGACTTTGAGCCAGACCATTCGGCTCTTTCCAACAAGGAGATTTCCTTTAAGGTGAAGACAAATGGTATAAAACAAGTAGGGGCGGAGTCAAGGGTTACGCCTATCACCGATGATAATATCACCAGCTTTGGTGTGGTGGCTTTCCGTCGTGCATCGAATGCAAGTATAGCCAGTATGGCACCAAATTTCATCTATGATGCCGAGGTGGTGAAAACGGGCAATAGATGGTCTACTGCCGAAAAGCAGTTCTGGCCAATGAACAGCGATGTGCTCGATTTTTATGCCTATGCCCCTTATCACGCAGAGGGCATCACCCTCTCGTCGGCATCAGCAACAGGAGTGCCAACGATAACATACGATGCCAGCAGTCAGCTCGACCTCATCACGGCAACAGCCACCAATCAGGCGTTAACGGTAGTAGGCACAGGAGTGCCTCTCACCTTTAATCATGCGCTAACAACAATTAAATTTGAAAAGAGCGATGAACTACCTGGCACCATAACAAGCATAAGCATAAAGAAAGTGTATAACTCGGGTAAGCTAACCATTGGTGGCAGCTGGAGCTTTGCTGGCATCACCCGTTCTGATGTCGCAGCCACCGAAGGCGTTGCCATGACAATGATTCCCCAGCAGTTCTCCGATAGTGAACAGCTTATTGAAGTGGTGTATAGCTATCAAGGTAGCAACTACACTCTGCAACACCAGCTAAGTGGTAGTAGCTGGACAGCCGGCACCACCCTCACCTATGAGATTACCTCAACCAGTCTGCTCACAATTAAATACGACAACGATGTTGTTGTAACCCCTTGGGATAATGCCAACGAGGTGGCTATGGCTATGATGATAGAAAATTATGAAGTTTTCATTGGTGATTTCCTTTGCTCAAATGGTAGTGTGGTCTCGCCTGAAAAGCTTGCCACAAGTGGTAAGACCCCAATTGCCATTGTATTTAGCACAGAGACAAGTGCCACAGACAAGGCTCACGGTTGGACACATGGCTATGCCATGGCATTAAAGAATGTGCATAGTAGTGGTAGTACAGTTGGTACTTATAAATGGGCAAACAGCAATTCCGATATATCTGGAATTCCTAATACAGGTAGTACTTGGCAGACTAGCAGTTCAGATATGGAAGGTTACACCAACACTACTTATCTCAATAGTACAGCTTACCCTGCTGGCTACGCTGCCAAGACCACTTACGCAAGTCAGGTAACTGCTCCATCAAATACCAGTGGCTGGTTCCTTCCAAGTTGCGGTCAGTGGTATTATATATTGGTTAACTTAGGTGGTATGAGTGCAACACCAGGAGAGGCATGGGGCTGGAGAAATATGTGTCCAACAGCAGCCTCGAACCTCAATAGCAAACTTAGTAAAGTAGGCTCTGGCAACTACGAAGCTTTCAGTAACAGCAATGAGAGCTACTGGAGTTCCAGTGAGTACAGTTCGAGCAGCGCTTACGGCACCGGCTTCTACAGTGATGGCAATATGGGCTTTGCGAGCAACGCCAGTAAGTCGTACACGAACCGCGTTCGCGCAGTTTTAGCCTTTTAGTGCGCAAAGCGCCGCAGCCGCAGGCGCAGGCGCTTCGCTAAAGGATAAATGAGAAATGATAAATGATAAATATGCGCAATGCAAAGCATTGCTAAATGATAGATGATAAATGATAAATGATAAACGAGCGCTCCGCGCTTAAAAAATATACCGCCGTGAGGCGCTGATTTTATCGAATAATTTAATAAAATATTCTTTTGGTGGACAGCGGTCCGCTATGCGAAGTATTTAGGAGGCACAGTGATGTGCCTCCTTTTTTTGCAGCCTCTCCCGACCCCAGCGCGAAGCGGAGCTTCGCTATTGAAGATTGAAGATTGAACATTGAAGATTAGTCGGCTATGCCGATATAATATTTAAATCTTTACTTCCCTCGCTGATTGTTTACACCGGCTTTGCCGACAGTAAACACTCGGTCAGTGACCTTCGGTTCATTATTTCAATATTTAAATCTTTCTTGGGCTAACTAACTGGTTGCGTTTTTTGCTGCAAAAATTCAATAATCAAAATTCAACGTTCAAAGTGCAGATTGATATCATTTGCACGATTGTGCAATGGCGCATCAGCGCTTTATTTTCTAGTGTATGAATGAATAATCCTCTAAGAGGATGGTGATATTGTTGTGGTGCTTGGAAAACTTGTTTTCAAAAGCACCAACAGCAATATTATCATAGGCTCTTTCTGAGCCGCTTTCATTCATACACATTTTCTTCAAAATAATTATTCTTTTATTAACGATATAATTACACGGAGAAAAAACAAGAGCTTCTCCGATAGGAGAGGAGAATAACCTGCTTGTGTTTACTGTTTTATCATTTATCATTTATCATTTTTCATTTAGCGGTTTTACCGCGCATAGAGGACGAGTTCCTTGCTGCAAAAATTCAATATTCAAAATTAGTGGTTTAGTCGTTTGGTGAGTGAACACGAATCGCACGAATCACACGAATGCATTATAAGTTTTTTAAGAAAATGCTTAAGCATGAACGGCTTAAAAGCCTTTGCTTCTATTTGTCTAAAGTCTTTTGTGAGCAAGCTCCCAGCGACATTTAGACAAATATAAGTCCCCTCCTTTGTCGGGGTTTCATGCTTAATCTTTGAAAATACTGTGCTGATGCACCAATGCGCATAGTAGCCTCTCCCCTTCCCTCCCCAGTGGGGAAGGGAGTACCAACTGCTTGCGTTTCTTGCTTAATTTGATGAATGTTCAATCCTCAAATATCAAAATTCAAAGTGTTGGTTGATATCATTTGCACGATTGTGCAATGGCGCATCAGCGCTTAATTTTCCAAGGGAGCGAAGAGAGTTGTCCTCTGAAGGAGGATGTTAAGGTTGATGATGGCTTTGGAAAGCTTGCTTTCTGAAAGCCAAACATCAAACTTGACACTGGCTCAGAATGAGCAATCTCTCTTCACTCCCATTTTCTTAATATTCTTTTATTGCTTATCACCTTCAATACAGATTATGAAGCTTATTATGGTTCTAAAGAAAATGCTTAAGCATGAACGGCTTCTTCAAAGCCGTGTGGTATATTTCTCTGAACCCTTTTGTGAGCAAGCTCCCATCAGGTTCACCCAAATATCCCTCCCTCACAAGTTCGGGCTCTCATGCTTAAGCTTGGAAAATTATGTGCTGATGCACCAATGCACATAGTAGCCTCTCCCCTTCCCTCCCCAGTGGGGAAGGGAGTACCAACTGCTTGCGTTTCTTGCTTAATTTGAGGATTGAACTTTATGATTACTATTTACTGTTTATAGTTTACCGTTTATTGCTGTGAAGATTATTAACGACTAATTAACGGATGCCATCTTTCCCACTGAGGAGTTTTTTGAACGTATAATTATCGTGTAATTGAACATTAATTTGAATTAATTATTCTTTTATTAACGACTACATTAACGACAAATTAACGGATGCACTTTCCTCGAAGGAGTTTTTTTGAACGTATAATTATCGTGTAATTGAACATTAAATTGAATTAATTATTCTTTTATTAACTTTCTATGTTTAACGTCTATATTAACGACTAATTAACGGATGCCATCTTTCCTCGAAGGAGTTTTTGAACTTTATGATAATATTCAATGTTACTTCTCTCGTTTATTCGGACGCACCGACTTCGTCGACTGCGTCCACTCGGTCAGTGACCTTCGGTTCAATGTTCAAAATTCAACGTTCAAAGTGTTGGTTGATATCATTTGCACGATTGTGCATTGGCGCATCAGCGCTTTATTTTCTAGTGTATGAATGAATAATCCTCTAAGAGGATGGTGATATTGTTGTGGTGCTTGGAAAACTTGTTTTCAAAAGCACCTGCAGCAATATTATCATAGGCTCATTCTGAGCCGCATTCATTCATACACATTTTCTTCTTTAAAATTATTCTTTTATTAACGATATAATTACACGGAGAAAAAACAAGAGCTTCTCCGATAGGAGAGGAGAATAACCTGCTTGTGTTTACTGTTTTATCATTTATCATTTATCATTTTTCATTTAGCGGTTTTACCGCGCATA
>Ga0256404_1005112_pt1 | contig 23750 bp, 19 predicted proteins | sample RumenRJG_01DNA_FD_185990 | JGI IMG/M metagenome (GOLD analysis project Ga0256404, IMG submission 185990) | Bovine rumen microbial communities from Lethbridge, Alberta, Canada - RJG_01 | ecosystem: Host-associated > Mammals > Digestive system > Stomach > Rumen | place: Canada: Alberta | collected... | reverse complement strand
TTTACCTCTAAAACCACAGGATTATTGATAGCCAAACCACAATAATTTATAGGCTGACCACAGACTGGTTATAGGTCCGACCACAATGCCGTAAGAGGGTCAACCACAGGATTATTTACGTACCCATTATAAACTTTGAAACTAAGCAATTGATCATTTAAATCAATTTTAGAAGAACACATTAAATTCAGACCAGATTACTTTTGTTTTTGCATTATTTTCCTGGGCACCCTTCAGAGCTTTGGTGTCATAGTAGGTGGTGCTCAGAACCATGTTCTTGGCCAACGTTACTTCGCCGCCAACAGACCAGCCTTTAAAGCCGGTATTGAAGTCAGTATCGCCATCAATAGTGTGTGCCAGATAGGTACCACGGCCCTGATGATAGTAATTTGCGCCTAATCCCCAGGAGCCAGGAGTTTCTGCTTCCGCACCTTTAAAGGATAAACCAAATACATAACCGTCTTTCTTGGATTTATAATTATTACCCTCTGAAACAAATTTATCTCTGTTGGAACGCAGGTACATAGCATTTAAACCTAAATCGTCAGTCAGTTTAAAGTTCAGTCCTGCATATAAGATTCCATCTTTGCTATTATCATTGAAATATGCTTTACCGTCAGTACCCAGTTTGGCGCTCAGATAACCAACTTTTGCGTTTACAAAGGTATCCATGTTGGTTCCGATTTCTGCATTCCAAAATTCCTTTGCAGAAGCTTTTCCACCAAAAACTTCATCGTCATTCAAATCAGTCAGTTTACCATAGGCACCGCTGATGTAATATTTGCTGCCATAGGACAATTTAACAGCATCATGTTCGCCATCGTAAATGTAACCATCTGCAAATACATCGTCATCACGGCCGGCAATAACATTAATACCACCCAGACGGCCTTCCAGTTTGGCAATATTGAAGCTGGTATCTTCATCCCCTTTATTACCTGCGCCTGGCTCTTCCGTATTATGGAACCACTGCTGGTTTTCGATACGGCCTACATAGTTCCAGTTATCATTTACTTTTCCGTTAAAATACAGGCGGGAACGCAGACCGGTTTCGCTTAACTTTCTGTCATGATTAGGCTTTATATACCCATAATGGTAACGAATCTCGCCGGTAATCTTAACATTGTCAGCTTTCTTTTCCAAAGCAGAAACCCGAACGCCCAGGGCATCCAGTTCGTCAGCAAATTCAGCAGCCAAACGATCTACATTAGCACCTTTGGCCAGTGCTTTCGCTACGATCTGAGCCATTTCATAACGTGTCATCAGACGGTCGCCACGGAAGGTGTCGTCGCCATAGCCTTCGATGATGCCGGCAGCAGCTAATTTGGAGATGCTGTCATACGCCCAGTGGCCAGCCGGTACATCGCTAAAGGGATTTGCGGCATAAGCGGAAGCGGTTACACCCAACGCCATAGCCATAGCAAGAACTAAAGATTTTTTCATTTTTATTGCCTCCTCTAAGACAAATAATAAATTTATATAAAATGTCAGGAGACTTTATCACAGCCCTACTTCTATGCGCGAGTTGCCTGGTTTCCTCTGCATTTCCGCAAAAGCCGGAACAAAATCCTTCCATTTCATATCAGAGCAAGTCAAAAGAAAAATAATAATCTTTTGATATTATAACACTATTGTAACTATATTTCAATAAGCTTTATGTGTAAAAATCTCTGTTGAAAGGAAAAAGGAAAACGCAGATTAGCTTACGCTAACTGCGTTTATTTTACAAAATCTGTTGAAATAAGTCAAGCGTATATCAAGCAAAAGCCTTTACCGGCAGGGTGTCTCCCCCATAGGGCATAATATTAACGGTATAGTTTTCTTTCCCCAGCTCTTTCAGTTTGCGCTCTGCTATCTTCCATGCTTCTTCCAAGGTAGATGCCGGAATGGCCCCTGTCTTTTTCGCATTGGCAAAATTTTCAGGTTCCGTAACAAGAATGATAGTGAAATGCCGAGCCAGACAGCACATGTAAAATGCTACATAGAACGGCACCGTAAAATCAGCCCGCACATCCATTTCCATCTGTTTCAGATCCGTATACCGGAAGCTGTCAAAAAAAGCAGGCGGCTCTGTCATGTCCTGACAACGTAACACGGCGATAAGGATACCGCCTTCCTTTAAGGCTGCCGCACCCGGTGCATAGCATTTCATACCCTGATACAGGCTTATATCCCTTGGATACCCGCCGCCGGAGACAATAACCACGTCACTTTTTTCTTTCAGAGGAACGCCTTGAAGCTTCATGACCTCTTTCGTCCCCTGGAGCCAGGCTTCATACCAGTGGCCCGCCATGATCTTATAAAAGTTTCCTTCCGCATCCATAATAGCATTGACCATGAAGCATGGATTTAAGAATTCTGCCACCTCGCACATGTCCTCACTGAGGCGGTTCCCCTGATGCCGCATAATACAGGTATCCGGATTCACGCCGCCCCCGATTTCATCTGTCAGGGCCATGTTATGGTTATGGTTGATGGTCTCCACCCCTGCCACACCGGGAACCACACTTTTCCGGCCGCCGCCGAAGCCGGCATAAATATGGGGAGAAAGTCCCCCTGTGAGTATTACTTTATCCGCGGCAACCACCTGCTTATTGATCCACACCGGCGTACCCCGTTTCGTGGTACCTAAAAATTCACACGCTTCTGTGGCCGGATTGTGGTCGTACACGTTAATGCGGCGGAACAAATTGCTGCCAATAATTTCTTCTTTTTCCGCGTCTGTGTTCAGCCGGTGCTTTCCGGTGGCGATGATGATACTGATGTCACCATCCGGCACGCCCAGTACATTCAACCGGTTTACTAAAATGGGAAGAAACAGATCAAAGCGTGCCCAGGCCCGGGTAATATCGCTGACCAGCAGCACTACCTTATCCCCTGCATTTACAATATGGTCCAGCGTTGGAGTTCCGATGGGATGAGCCAGCGCCTCCTCCATCAGTTCTTCTATTGTATGGGGCGTATCCGTTACAGGCGGCAACAGCACCTGTGCCACATGCTCCTGAGGCAGATCCACTGCCTGCTCTCCTTTTCCGTAAGGAACCCTGTATTCCATAATTTATTCAACCTTTCCTCAACTGTTTTTCAGTCATCAGACAACAGCATATTAATAAAACTAATGAAATAAAGACAAGGAGAAAAAGGTTATATCTTTCTCTCCTTATACTGATTAGCCTGGTAATTTTTAAAAGACAGGCATTATTTTGTCAATACCGGCAGTGTAACCGGCGCATGTCCCATAAGGGTAATAGTATAATCGTTTTTCCCTTCTTCCGCCAGTCTCTTTTGGGCCAGTTCCCAGGCTTCCGCCACAGTTTCCACCGGGATCTGACCGGTCTGGCGTACAAAATCAAAGTTTTCTCTTCGAGTGACCAGATAAACTGTATGGGATTCTATAATGCAACGGCTCTTGTAGGCCACAAAAGCAGCCATATAGAAATTGTCCCGCACTTCCTGTTCCGTCTTCTTCAGATCGCTTTTAATGAGCCAGTCCGTAAATACCGCCGGTTCTTTAATGTCAGGGCATTCAAGCATGATGATAGCAATCCCTCCGGGTTTCACCGCCATGTCTACATTCATATGGCTCTTTGTACCCTGGTACAGATTGATATCTTTAGGATAGCCGCCGCCGCTGGCGATGACTACGTCGGCCTGTTCTTTGATGGGGAATCCGCTGATTTCCAGCAGATCCTGGCAGCCTTTGTAGAATGCGGTCTTCCAATTCCCGGCAACTACTTCATACAATTCACCGTCACTGGTCAGCACCACATCAAACAAAAAGTCAGGATCAACAAAATCCACACATTCCATCAGGTCCTCATGGAAAGGATTCCCTTCCAGCTTTGCGGTAGTGACATCCGGGTTACAGCCGTCACCGTTTTTTTCCGCCAGGGCCAGCACATGGTTGCAGTTGATGGTCTCCAGTCCGGCCACCCCCGGCACAATAGCCTTACGTCCGCCGCCGAACCCTGCCATGGGGTGCAGTGTTACCGCACCGGTAGCTATAATTTTATCTGCCCCGGCAACAACTTTATTTATATAGACCCTGTTGCCCCGGGAGGTAGTACCCTTATATACCAGGTTTTCCTTATTACGGCAGTCATGCTGGTGTACCCGTAAACGCTTTACCATTTCTTCACCCAGCACCAGGATATCTTCTTCCGGAGTCTGGGCCCGGTGGGTACCTGTGGCAATCACAATATCAATGTCTTCGTCCGGAATCCCCTGTTCATTCAGTTCTTTTACTATAACAGGAAGGAACTGGTCTGTATAGCACAGGCGGGTTTCATCGCTGACAACGATGGCAACCTTTTCCCCGGGTTTTACGATTTCCGACAGGGGCTTGCTGTCAATAGGATTGTGCAGAGCTGTTAAAGCTGCAGCAGCAATATCTTTTTCTACAGCGACTTCTTTCCCATGCAAGTCATAGATGATGTGTTCTTCAGGCAGGTCCACCTTCTGTGTACCCTTCCCATAACCAAACTCAAATGTTTTCATCAGTTGAATTCCTCCTGAAATTACCAGTATTCCCCGTCGTATTCGCCTTGATCACCACTGCCATATCATATAGCCGAACGATTCGGACAAAAAACAAAGTCCAGTAATATAAAAGTAAAAATATTATATCATAAGCCAATCTTGATTTGTTAAAAAATTTTGCAGACGATACTCCAAGATGTATCTTACCATCGGCTCTGCCCCTGCCAGAAGTTCCGGCTGAAAAGGATCAGCACCGTGTACATTTCCAGACGTCCCAGCATCATTACGAAAGCCAGCATGATTTTTGCTGCCGGGGTCAGGGATGAAAAATTACCTGTAGCCCCAACCACAGTACCGAAACCGGGACCCACACTGCTTAAACAGGCTGCTACTGCGGTCACCGCAGTGATAATATCCTCGCCAGTGAAAGCAATGGCAGTTGAAAACAGGATAATGATCGCTATGTATAACGCGAAAAATGTCAGCACAAGCCCCAATACATTATTTTCGACTTTTCTGCCATTATAAAGTATCGGTCTTGCTTCCCGGGGATGCAGCACTTTCGATACGCTCACACCGATTCCCCGCAGAAGAACTACAAAACGCGAAATTTTTATGCCACCGGCAGTGGAACCGGCGCAGGCCCCTGTAAAATACAAAAGCACCAGGCATATCTTGGCAAAAGACGGCCACTGATCATAATCGGCAGAAACATAACCGGTAGTAGAAATGAAAGAAGCCACCTGGAAAAAAGCATCCCGAAAACCGGATTCCATCCCGTGTCCATGGGATACCAGCGAAGCTGTCACAAGCCCTGTCAATGAAAGAAATAAAACCAGATACCACCGGAATTCATCATTCCTCAGCAACACCCGCAGGCCTCTCTGTCTTACATTGAAATATAACGCGAAGTTTCCGCCGGAAACAAACATAGCAATTCCCAGAACCATTTCAACGCCTGCACTGTGAAAATGGGCCACACTGTCATTGTAGTGGGAAAAACCTCCCGTAGCCACGGCAGACATGGCATGGACAGCCGCATCATACAGGTCCAAGCCGCAAAACAACAGCAAGGCAGCTGTCACCGCTGTAATCAGGCTGTATATTTTAAAGAGGAGCAAAGCTGTTTTCTGCAGCCGGGGTACGATCTTTTCCCCTTCGAATCCGCTGCTTTCCGCATTAAACAGATGGGCTGCGCTGCCACTGATGCCCGGCAGAAGCGCTATAAAAATCACTATGATACCCAGACCGCCGATCCAGTGGAGCCAGACCCGCCAGAACAGCAGGCTTACTGGCCATCCTTCAATTTCCGGCAGTGCGGTAGCACCGGTAGTAGTCAGTCCTGACATGGCTTCAAAAAACGCGCCTGCCGGATCCAGCATTCCCGACGCCATAAAGGGTATCGAGGCAAGAATTGCCGCCATGACCCATGTCAGTACCACCGTCAATATTCCTTCCCTGTTGCTGATTTCATAATGCGCGGAAACCTGTTTTCCCATCCGTCTGAAAAACAGTCCGGCTGCCAGGGCAAAAACAAAACAAGCAGAAAAAATATACGCCCCCCTGTCCCGGTAAAGAAACCCTACCAGCATAGGAACCGTAAATACCGCTCCCAGAAAATATAAAATTTTCCCCAGCAAAAACAAGATCACTCTGCTGTTCAAGACAACACCCCCACAGATACAAGGGTTAATTTTTCGAAAGCACAGATTGATGTTTCTGATAATTTGCCGGCATCAGCCTGTTCATCCCTCAGGGATCCCTTTACCAGCGGCTGTTCATATGCCAGAATTCTTTCCGGAGCATGACCAGCACCGTATAAATTTCAAGACGCCCTAACAGCATGGCAAGGGCCAGAACCATCTTACCAGCTGCCGAAATATGGACGAACTCCCCTTCCATTCCGATTCCGCCAAAAGCCACGCCGCAGCTGCTGATGCAGGCCATAACGCCGAAGATGGCTTCCGTAAGGGAAACGCCCGTTGCCGCGAACATAACAGAAAGCACCACTACACTGATCACATACAGGAAAAAGAACCTGCTGATAGATGATAATACCGCAATGGTCAGAGGCTTTCCTTCAAATTTTACAGCAAACAGCATCTTGGGATGGAGCACACGTTTCAGTTCAACAATAGTCATGCGAACCAGTACTACAAACCGGGCAATCTTGATACCGCCAGCCGTGGAACCGGCGCAGCCTCCGGTAAAGTACAGAAGTACCAGGGCAAGTTTGGCAATGGCAGGCCACTGCTCGTAATTTGTAGAAACAAAACCTGTAGTTGAGGAAAAGGCCGCCACCATAAAGAAACTGTGCCGGACCGATTCCCAGAAGCTCTGCTCAGTACCCAAATAAACCGCCAATGTAATAAAGCAGGATGTGGCAAATACAAAATACAGGAAATACCGGAATTCTTCATCTTCCCACAGGACCCGCCATCCTTTATAGTATACTTTGTAATACAGAGCAAAGTTGGCCCCTGCCAGTACCATAAAAATGAAAATGACAAATTCGATCAGCGGACTGTTATAATGCATGATGCCATTGTCGTAGGTTGAGAAGCCAGCCGTAGCTACCGTCGCCATGGCATGGTTTACGGCGTCAAACAGATCCATTCCGCAGATAAACAGAAGAATGGCCTCCGCCACTGTCAGCGCAGAATAAATGAAAAACAGGATCCGGGCAGTACTTCGCAGCCGGGGCAACAGCCGGTCTTCATTAAATCCGGTTGCTTCCGCCACAAACAGATGTACCGCCCCGCCTGCCATACGGGGCAGGAGGGAAATAAACACAACAATGATTCCCAGTCCGCCCAGCCAGTGGGTGATACCCCGCCAGAACAGAACGCTGACAGGCAATGCCTGAATACTTTCAAGGGCTGTCACACCATTGGTGGTCACGGCAGACATTCCTTCAAAAAAAGAAGAAGACAGATCCAGTTCCCCTGTCATCCAGTAGGGCATGCCGGCCAGGGCAGCGCACAAAATCCAGGAAAATGTCGCCGTAGCGACCCCTTCCCGGTTGGATATGGACTGGGTGAACTTATTGAACCTGCCGTAATGGCGCAACAAATACCCAATAAGATTGCAGATAAACACACAGGTAAAAAAAACATCGGAACAGCCATCCTGAAAATACATAGACATACCCCAGGGTATGACGTACACGCCCCCCAGGCATACGACCATCTGCGCCGTCAGGTAGGCTACAATGCGAATATCCAAGCCGACACCTCTTACCAGCCGCGCTTCTTCGCCCAGAAATCCGGATGAAGGAACATAACAAATGCAAACAGTTCAATACGGCCCATAATCATCGAAACATACAAAATCAGATATTCAAATCCGGTCAGGGATTCAAACGTCGTTCCTTCCCCCATGATGCCGAAAGCGGATCCCACATTACTTAAGAATACCACCACTGTAGCCATGGATCCCAGCATATCGGTTCCACTAAGGGAATAAAGCATGGAAAGTGAAAGAAAGACGATAAAATACAGGAAAAAGTAACGGCCTACACCGATGATAGCCTGTGAAGGCACCGGCTTACCGCTCATGGTAATGACGCTGACCATTCTGGGATGCAGGGTACGCTTGATCTCCTGCCAGCAGACCTTCAGCAACACAACAACCCTGGATACTTTAACCCCGCCGGCAGTAGATGCAGAACAACCACCGATGATAGCCGCATAAAACAACAGCAGGCGGCTGAAATCCGGCCAATAGCTGAAATCCTGCGTTGCCAGCCCTGCGGTACTCATTATGGAAACCACCTGAAAAAAGGCATACCGCAAAGAGTGAAATATATCATGAGTATGACTGCTCCACAGGTTATAGGTAATCAGCGCTGTTATCCCGAGAATCAGTCCGAAATACCAACGACGTTCCGTATCCCGCCAGAACACATCCACACGTTTTTGAAGAATCCTGTAATATAATACAAAATTGCAGCTCCCGATAATCATAAACGAGATCAGGAAAATTTCCAGCCAGGGGTCATTGCATTCCATCAGATACGTCCGGTAATGAAGATAGCCGCTGGTGGATATTGAAGTCGCCGCCAGTTTTACCGCCATTTCCAGCGGCTGTTTCAGCATCAGCAGAATCATGGTCATCACAGCTGTCATTCCAATGTACAGGAAGACAAGGACACGGACAGCCTCCCGGATATGGGGCATGGTCCTCTCAGCAGAATTCCCCTGCACCTCTGCTGAAAACAGGTTGGCCGCGCTGGAGCCCAGCTGGGGCATAATGACTGCAAAAATAATAATGGCCCCGATTCCCCCCAGCCACTGACTGATATCATGCCAAAGAAGAAGGCTGGCCGGATAGGGCGCATTTTCAAGCACAGAACTCACCCCTGTAGTAGTCAGGGCTGAAGCATTTTCAAACAACGCTTTAGGTATTGAAAAATCACCGGAAGCGATATAGGGAATAGAGCCCAGAATACTTGTGTAAAGCCAGGATAATCCCAAAAATAACGCTCCACCCCGAATCGACAGACGCATCTTCCGCTGTGAAACGGTACTTCTTAATACGTATGAACCGAAGAGAAAGCCAACCAAAATCGTACCAAGAAAAGGAGCGACCATTTCCGGCTCCCCGTTCAGGGCATATGCCAGAGAAGGCAGCATGGCAGCAGTCATTGCAAGGGAAACAAGGCCCGTCATACGTAATACCAACATCTCTTCCATAATTGCTATACCTTTTTATTGCCGGCAAACATGTCCATGACATCCTGTACGACCTCAGTCTGTGCGAAAACAATTACCCGGTCGCCAGCATTCAGGACGCTGTGACCGTTAGGGACCGAAGCTTCTCCCTCATGGACGATACCACACACCAGGCATTCCCTGGGCAGCCCCGCACGTATCAGCGTCTTGCCATCCACCTTGCATCCAAGCTGTACATTCAGCTCTAACGCTTCCGCCTTAGCCCCTTCCAGCAATGCTACAGAAACCAGGCCGCCCTGGCGGACAAACCGCATAACCTCCGCCGCACTTAACAGCCGGGCCGACAGTGCAATATCAACGCCTACCTTGGCCATCAGGTCCACATATTCATTCCGTGCCACCCGGACAATAGTCTTCTTGGCTCCCAGATGTTTGGCCAGCAATGCCAGAAGCAGGTTCAGCTTATCATCGTCCGTGAGGCAGACCACACAGTCTGCTTCTGTAATCCCTTCTTCAGTCAGAAGGTCTATATCCGTTCCGTCCCCGCAGAGAACGAGCCCGCTGTTCAGTTGTTCTGAAAGGATACGACAGCGGTCCTTGTCTTTTTCGATAACTTTAACAAAAACACCTTGCTTCTCCAGCATCTGGGCCAGCATGCGTCCCGCACGGCCCGCTCCGATCAGCAGTACCCGTTCCAGTTTATCGTAACGAGCCTCGAAATTAACCTCGAAAGCTTTGATTACCTCCTGGCTTCCCACGAAATACACGTTGTCCCCCGGTTCCAGAATATCGTCGCCGTGGGGGATAATCATTTTGTGTTTACGGAAGATCATGGCAATGAGGATACCGCCGGGAAGCCTTACATTTTTCAAGGGCACGCCCAGAAATTTAAAATCTGCAGGCAATCTGGCGCCGAACATCCGGACCTTGCCATCCGCAAAATCATCCACGTCCAAAGCTGCCGGAGTCATAAGTATATGGCAGATTTCATTCGCCGTTATACGTTCCGGATTCAGGTTCAGATCCACGCCCATTGTCTTGCTGAGCAGGGCAGGTTCTGTTGCCGTATAATCTTCGTTACGTACACGGGCTACCGTATGCTTGGCCCCGAATGCTTTCGCCATCCGGCAGGCAACCATGTTGACCTCGTCATTATCCGTAACGGCAATAAAAACATCTGCATCCCGGACCTCCGGCATATCCAGCACTTCCGGACTGCAGCCGTTTCCCTGGATCGTCAGTACATCAAGGGAGTCCTTTACCACCTGTCTCCGGTCTTCGTACTGCTCAATAACTACCACGTCATAAGATCCGTCAGCCAGAAGCTTGGCGATACTGTAACCCATTTTACCGGCGCCAACTACAACGATTCGCATAACATCACCTGCTTATACAAAATACTTTTATTTCCTTTTTTCTTCCGTCTTTCCAACCTGGAACTTAAAGTTATCGATTTCAGGACGCATATCCTCAGCGCCTTCCTTTGTATCTTCCGTCAGCAAAGCCTGCAGGACGATGGCGCATTCCAGGCGTTTCCGCTGGATCCTGCACCCATACTCATAAGGCTTTGTAATGTCCCCGTTCACCAGATCCGCATTAGCATGGCAGCCGCCGCTGCAGAAAAAACGGGCCCAGCACTTTTTACACTCGGGTTTTGTCATTACATGGGTATTGCGGAATTTTTTCACCAGGTCCGGCCTTACGACACCCGTATCCAGCGTTCCCATCTTATACTGCTCCCGTCCAACAAACTGGTGGCAGGGATAGATTTCACCGGAAGGGGTAATAGCATAGTACTCATGTCCGGCGCCGCAGCCCGCCAGCCGTTTTGCCACGCAGGGACCGTTATCCAGAGCCACGTTAAAATGGAAAAAGTCAAAAGGCTCCCCTTTTCCCCGTCTGCGTTTCAGATATTCGGCAGCCAGTTTGTCATACTCTGCAAACAGAACGGGAAGATCCTCTTCTGTCAGGGTATAAGGCTCGGTAGTCCCTACCACCGGTTCCATGGAGATTTCTTTTCCCACTTCCGTCATTTTTAACACTTCTTCCGCAAAATGGGTGCTGAAATGGGTATAAGTACCACGCAGATAATAGTTCCAGCCTTTACGGCTGGCGATGATCTTCTTAAAGCCCCGTACCGCCGCGTCATAGCTTCCGGTTTTATTGGGGAAGGGCCGCATGGCGTCATGCATCTCTTTGCCGCCGTCCAGGCTCAGGACGACCATCACACGGTTATCATTTAAGAACTGTATGTTTTCATCGTTCAGCAATGTGCCATTGGTGGTTAAAGTAAGCTTAATATTTTTATTGGCTTCCTTTTCCCGTTTCCGGGCATATTGGATAATTTCTTTCACCACGCTGAAATTCACCAGCGGCTCGCCGCCAAAGAGATCGATTTCCAGATTACGGCGCTTGCGGCTTCCCGTAATGGCAAAATCGATGGCTTTCCTTCCGGTTTCAGCACTCATGAGTTCCCGTTTGCCGCCAAAGTCACCAGTACCGGCAAAACAGTATTTGCAGCGCAGGTTACAGTCGTGGGCTACATGAAGACAAAGGGATTTCAGCACAGGTTCTGTAGAAAAAGTTTCCGGCACGTCGAATTCCGGAGAAAACAACAGGCCTTCTTCCATGAGCTCGTGAAGTTCTCCCAAAACTTCCACTAACTCAGATTCATCATATTTATTTTTCAGGGCGGAAACGGTTTCCTCATCATTCTTTCCGTCAAACACCCCCAGTACGTCATATACCATTTCATCGATCAGGTGTACTGCCCCGCTGTTTACATCCAGCACGGCCATATCCCCGTTCACCTTCATGCGGTGGATCAGTTGGTTTTCCATTTCGTTGTTACCCTTTCTATATGAAAACAGCTCCCCGAAGTAACAGGGAGCTGCTTAACATGCTGTCCGATTCGTTATTTATGTTCGCAAACCTGGTTGCCAACCGTGCAGGAAGTTTTGCATGCCGACTGGCAGGAAGCAGGACATTCGCCGCAGCCGCCGGTACGCAGCGTTTTGTTGAGCATAGCTTTGTTAACTGTCTTTACATGTTTTTTCATATTAGTCCTCCTTGGTCATTTGAGTTCTTTCAGCATCCGCTGTAAATTCTTCTTATTCATTTTACCCTTTTTTCTTATTTTATGCAAGTCCCGGTAATATAAAAACACGCATTACCATGAAGCAAACACTTATTACCGGATTGCGTTTTCGATAAATCTGCGGCTTTTATCGACCAAACCGACGGGAACCCCTTTGGATTCCAGATAACCGTATATATAGCACTTTTGCAGTACCTTCTCCACGTCTGAGGCACCTCCGCCCCGGTCATAAACACCGGCCCGACGAAGGGCAAAGGGGGTATCCGTAACGATCTGCAGGGTGTTACAGCCGGCTTGGCCGGAAAAGCCGTACTCATATTTTACATACTTTCGGATTTCCGCAATGACAGCCTCATTGAAAGCACCGTTGGGGAAGGCGATCCCTGAGATCCAGAAGCCCATCTTTTCATAAAAAAGATTCAGAGGCTGGTAAATCTCCCAGGGCAGGAAGTTCGGTTTCATAGCCGTCAGGGGATCGTGGCTCATGCTGTGGGAGCCAATCTCCATCCCCTGCCGGTACATTTCCTTTATCTGGGAAAAATTCATATAGGTCTTGACCCCGTCCTGACTGCTGACCTGCCCAACATCTTTTCCGACAACATAAAAGTTGCCTCTGAAACCGTATTTTTTTAACAGGGGAAAAGCTTTGGTATAATTGTTTTCATAGCCGTCGTCAAAGGTAATCATTACAGTATTCATAACATTCTGCCGGCTTTTCAGCAATACCATGGCTTGAGGCGCCGTCACCACATTATAACCCTGTTTTTTTAAATATTTCAGATGTTCTTCGAAAATTTCCGGGGTAATGCAAAGATCCGCAGGCCATCCGGCCGGTACTGTACTGATGCTGTGATACATCAGGGCCGGGATCGCATGCATCTTATACTGTTCAAAATCTTCCCTGAACCTTCCCTGCCAGGCCATAGCACCAACAGCAGCCACCACCAGGAAAACTTTCAGGATGCGGTAACATAATTTAAACATACTCACTGATATCCATACCTTCGTTTACGGCAATCTGCCTGATTTTTTTCAACCGGTGGTTCAGACCAGACTTACCGACAGTCCCTTCCGTATATTCCACCAGTTCATTCAGGGAAATATCCGGGTAGCGCAGGCGAAGCTCTGCGGCTTCCTTCAGTTTTTCTGGAAGCAGATCATATCTTCCGTGTTCCTGGAGGTACCGGATGCAGGCTACCTGCAGTACCGATGCCCGGATGACCTTGTTCAGGTTTGCGGTTTCACAGTTCACCCTCCGGTTTACCTGGTTCCGCATATCCTTGACGATCCGGACGTTTTCAAATTCCAGCAGCGCCTGATGGGCGCCGATCAAGGAAAGAAAATCGGTGATATGATCCCCGTCCTTCAGATAAACAATGTAATTGTTTTTCCTGTCAGTCATTTTTGCAGACAGGGAAAAGCCGTGCATAATCTTTACGATCAGCCTGGCCAGTTCCTCGTTTTCCGTAACGATCTCCAGATGATAATCCCCTGCAGGCCTGCTTACAGAACCGCCGGCCATAAAGACGCCTCTCAGGAAAGCTTTGCGGCAGCAAGCCTTACGGAGAAGGTTCTGCCTTTCATCTTCCCCGGAAGGAAGGATCTGGAGTTCCTGCAGTGCTTTGGCCACATTGCTGTCCGGTATTACTTCCACCTGATACCGGTTATTCTTTTTTAACCGTCTGGAGCGTGTGATGACCACTTCGGTCTGCACAGGGTAATTGCTCTTCAGCACCTGCAAAACCCTGCGGGCCAGAGCGGCGTTTTCCGTAGAAAAATGGATGCCGATATTTTTGCCCCGCAATACCAGGGCGCCGCTTAAACGCAACACGCCCAGCAGTTCTGCCTTTTCACAGCAGGGCTTCTGCCCTTCCAGACGTGCCAATTCATTTTTCACATCCGATGAATATGACAAGGTTCCCTCCAGCCATGCAGGCTATATTTTATAAACCCGCCGAGAAACGCCTATCCCTCAGTCCTGCGTAATCAACGGCTCTTTATTTTCTTTCCAGTCTGCTTTTCAGTTTACGCATACTGTGTCGCATAAAAAAATAATCAAAGAAGACAAAACCGCGGCCAAACAATCGCAGGCGGTAGATCAGGGACATGATGACCTGGGCCAGCTTCTGAGGGTCGTGCCGCACCATATCCGAACCGCTCACCAGTTTTGCAGGAATCACCTTGATTCCCAACTGTTCGATCTTTTCCACATCCGGTGTTACAGGTACCTGTTCTTTAGCCAGATAAATTTCTTTCTGCTCTTCTGAAATTTCCTGACTGTTCACAATCACGTAATCCAGAAACTGTCCGCCGGCATAATCGATCATTGCCTTCACATGTTCATAAGCTCCATAGCCGTCGGTTTCCCCGGGCTGTGTCATAACATTACAAATATAAATTTTGATTGCTTTACTATCCTGTACCGCCTTCCGAATCTCAGGAACCAGAAGGTTTGAAATGACACTGGTATACAGGCTGCCAGGCCCCAGTATCAGGATATCAGCGTTCCGAATCGCATCCACAGCACTTTTGGTAGCAGGCGCCTCTTCCGGCAGCATTCGCAGCCGTTTCACCTTTTTCCGAGCCTGTGCAATTTCCGCCTGCCCCAACACAAAGGTGCCGTCTGTCATATCCGCTGCCAGCTGGATGCTTTGTAAGGTAGAAGGAACCACCTGTCCGTGGATCTTCAATATCTGGCTGGCCGCCTGCAGCCCTTCCTCCATGCCGCCTTCCGTTTCAGCCATGGCAACTAAAAAAAGATTCCCCATACTGTGGCCGGCAAGATAGGAATCTCCTTTGAATCGGTATTCCAGCACCCGTTCCATCAAAGGCTCCCGGTCCGCCATGGCTACCAGACATTTGCGCAGGTCACCGGGGGGAATAATGCCAAGTTCTTCCCGCAACCGGCCAGAAGAACCGCCGTCATCTCCTACCGTTACCACGCCGGTACAGTTGCCGCTGACATATTTCAGGCCCCGCAGCAGCGTAGAAAGCCCCGTACCTCCGCCTACTGCCGTAATAACAGGACCATTGCTCAGCTTACGCTGGGTAAAAATGGTTTCCATCAGCGATCCGCTGCTCTCCGGGCTGACCACTTCCACTACAGACCGGACGATACGCCGAATCGCGTAGACCATGATACAGATTCCCAACAGCATACCGGAAATCCCGACAGCCAGGGTGACCCCATTCCCATATTTTCCTGTAGCCAGGTAGCTGATGCGGAACAAAATTTCTTCCGCCATTCCCATGACCTGGTTATTAAACAGCACTGCCAGGGAAAACGCGCAGACGATGCCTCCTGCCATAAACAGCAACAGCCACCGTTTCAGCTGCATTCCCGGACAAAGCCAGCTAATCCATCCCATTCAGCAAAACCCCTTACACAATTTTCTACGGTTCAGGTCTTCGATTTTGCAGCCCCGATCACCGTAACAAAGTGCATCCTGTCTTTCTATTTTATCGTTGCATCCCCGCCCGGTTTAATCCCGGTCTGGGTAATTTCCCGGTGCAACAGTTCCACCCGCCAGGATTTAAGACGGAGGTAATTGTAAATATTATTCGCAATGTAGACAGACCGATGCTGCCCGCCGGTACAGCCTACGCTGATAACCAACTGGCTTTTTCCCTCTTTCACATACTTGGGAATCAGGAAAGACAGCAATTCACATTCCATTTTGAGGAATTCAAACGTCTCAGGATATTTGTTAAGAAAGTCCTGCACTTCCTTATCGTTTCCCGTATGTTTCCGCAGCTCCGGATCATAAAACGGGTTGGGCAGGAACCGGACATCCAGCACCAGATCACTGTCCAAGGGAAGTCCGTATTTAAACCCGAAGGACTGGACTACAATCAGCATTTCGGAAGATGAAGCGGCACCTCCATACAGATGACTGATCTCATCTTTGAGCATGGCTGCGGAATATCGACTGGTATCGATAACGGTGTCGGCTCTTTCCCTTACTTCTTTCAGGGATTTACGTTCCAGGGCCACGCTTTCCGCAAGGCTGTTATGCCCCTTTTCCAGAGGATGCCTGCGCCGGGTCTCTTTATAGCGGCGGATCAGGGCGGCATTATCCGCGTCCAGGAACAGCAGTTCAAAAGCAAACCCGTTTGCCTTCATCTCATCCATGATTTCCAGCAGTCCGGCAAAAGACTCGCCGCCTCTGGCATCTATGACCATGGCCGTATTACGGCCCGGTGTCTGGCGGCTCAGTTCGATAAATTTCGGCAACAGCATGACCGGAAGATTATCCACACAGAAATAATTCAGATCTTCCAGAGTACGAAGCACCTGGGTCTTTCCAGCGCCGGACATGCCTGTTATAATTACGAAACGATTCTGCTCCATAGGACCTCCTGATAAAACCAGAACTACTACCCCATTTTATATATAGTATTATATCACAAGAAACAGCCAGGTAAAGCAACGGTATGTGAAGATACCGTGATATTTAAAGAAATACTGTATACAAGAGTTTATCGATTGCCCGATCGTGCCGGCAGGAAATTTATGCAGTAAAGTCTAAAAGGACCGGCCTGCTTCCAGACCGGTCCTTCCAAATGTATTATTTTAAGGCTTGCGATAGCGTCAACTGCTTATCCGTTACAGGCTTTACTTCTCCGGATGCCCACAACAGGTACAAGCCGGGCTCCTAAAATCGCCGCTACCACGCACAGCACAGCGTCCCCCGGTACTGCCAGGATAAAGCAGTACAATACAAGTGGCCATAAGGCAATGGGGGTTCCCAGATAAAAATTGCTGATCACGTAACAATAAACCATACCGCACAAATATACTACGGCAAGATTCAGCGCGTTACCCAGTAATAGGTTTTTAAAAGAGGGTCGGCCTTCCTTTTCCGCAAAATAACCGGAAATGTAAGCGCCCAGGGCAAAGCCCGGCAGGTAACCGAAGCTGGGCTTGAAAATATAACCGGGGCCTCCGCCCTCCGCAAAAACGGGAACACCCATCAGTCCCAGAACGATATAGATGACTACACTTAACGCCCCTAACCGTGCCCCCAGCAGAACCCCCGCCAGGGTGGTGAATAAAAACTGCAGAGTAAAAGGCACCACGGGTACCGGGATGCGAATAAAAGCGCCAATGGCAATCAGCGCCGTAAAAATTGCGCATAAGATCTGGTTTCGTAAACTGGTATGCACGCAGATTCCTCCTGAAAATTATTTTGGAAACACTTGGTAATGCTGGAAATCAACTGTCAGGGACAATTGATATCAGAACGCGCAGGGATCGGAAAATTCTTTAATGTTCCGGCTGCGCACCTGGGCAAAAATTTCCGCCATGGATTTTTCCAGACGGCACAGCATCTCGTCAATTTCCTCTGTAGTGGATGCCAGCGGCGGCATGAATACGATTACGTCACCGATATTGCGGATGATGAGCCCGTACTTGCGCGCGTTTTGGCAGATGCCACCGGCCATCTGCAGTCCCGGGTCAAAAGTCTGTTTCTTTGCCTTATCCAGCATCAGCTCGATGCCGCCCAGCATTCCGCACTGGCGGGCATCCCCCACAAAATCCATTTCATTCATCCGGGCAAAATGCCGGCGGATCACCTCGATTTTAGGAGGTAGCCCGGCAATCACATTCTCATCCTTAAAAATTTTCAGGCTGGCCAGGCCTGCAGCGCAGGCCAGATTGTTCCCCGTATAGGAATGGCCGTGGAAGAAGGTTTTGTACTCTGTAGGCTCACCTAAGAACGCGTCAAAGATCTCCTTTGTTACCAGCGTAGCCCCCAGAGGCAGGTAGCCTGCGCTGATACCTTTGGACAGGCACATCATGTCCGGCAGCACATCTTCATGGTTGCAGGCGAACATCATGCCGGTGCGGCCGAAGCCTACCGCCACTTCGTCTACGATCAGCAATACATTGTATTTTTTCGTCAGTTTCCGGACGCCTTTAATATAGCCTTTAGGCTGCATCAGCATACCGGCTGCGCACTGGCACAGAGGTTCGATGATCATGGCCGCCGTGTGGTCCGCATTTTCCATTAAATACTCTTCCAGCTCCCGAAGCAGACAGTCCAGAAACTCCTGTTCCGAATGCACGTCCATCTTCGTATGGAAATAAGACGGGCAGCTTACCCTGTGGGTACTGAACAGTAAGGGTTTGTAGGCCTTATGGAACACTTCCACGTTGCCCACAGAAACGGCGCCTACCGTATCCCCGTGGTAGGAATCACCCAGGTTGATGAAATCCTTTTTCTCGGGATGGCCCGCGTAATTCCAGTACTGGAAAGCAATCTTGATAGCAGCCTCTACTGCTGTGGAACCGTCGTCAGAATAAAACACCTTGTCCAGACCCGAAGGCGTTACTTCCACCAGCTTCTCCGCCAGCTCCGCAGAAGGTTCATTAATGAGGCCCAGGAGGGTGCTGTGCTCTACCTTGTTCAGTTCCGCAATAATTGCGTCATTGATTTCCCTGCGGCGATGGCCGTGGATATTTACCCACAGGCTGGAGATTGCATCCAGATATTCTTTCCCATCCGTATCATACAGTTTTACCCCGTCTCCATGGTCGATAACCAGCTGTGGATTTTCCAGCCAGCCTTTCATTTGGGTAAAGGGATGCCAGATATATTTTTTGTCAAGTTCTTCCCATTTGTTCATCAATATTCTCTCCTGTCTAAATTAATTTAAGGAACCACTGATTATTTCGTCTGTTCGCTTGCCGCCGCATGTTCCAAAATCCTGTCCAGTGCCACGTGTTTTTCTACAATGGCCGCCAGCCTTTTTGGATCATTCAGTTCCTCATCCGACATCCGGGGCAGTTTGCCTAACACAGGCAACCCGGTCAGCTTTTCGTAATAATACAGATTGCTTTTTTCCAAATGTCCTGCGTGGGCTTCATCCCAACCGTTGACCAGAAATCCCAGTACCGGAATGCCCTGCTGCTGACAGTAGTATGCGGTAAGCACCGCATGGTTCACGTTGCCAAGTACCGGCTTTACTACAATAAGGACCGGAATCCCCAAAGCACCGAAATAATCTTTCACCAGAAAATCCTCAGTAATGGGAGCCGTGATGCCCCCGATGCCTTCCAGCACGGAAACCTCATGGTTTTCGATGCAGTCCCTAGCCCCGGCAACCATCTGTGCCGGATTTAGTTCAACTCCTTCCAGTTTGCTTGCTTCCGCCGGAGCCAGGGCTGCTTCCAGTACAATGGGTATAACCTGTTTTCGCAGCCTGTCGGGGTATCCCGCGCACTGCATCTGAAATTCCGCATCCGTGGAAATCAGTTCCCCATCCTGCCGCCGAACACAGCCGGAAGCCACGGGCTTGTAAATTCCCGGGGTGATGCCACGATACCGAAGAGCTGCCGCCAGTGCACCGGTGACCACTGTTTTCCCCATTTCCGTATCTGTTGCCGTAATACCTATCGCAATCAATACAATGCCTTCTTTCTTTTTTGTTAACCGAAAATTTTCATCGGTTTACAACAAGGATTATACGGCTTTCAAATCGTTTCGTCAACCTTTAATTTTGTTGTGGTTAACGCAAAAAGGTGTAAAAGCGGCCATCATACAAATCATCATATGATGGCCGCTTCACATATACAGTTTTATATTAAAATTTCATATTACATGAAGCAGTAATGATATAGAATAATATTTTGATTCTATATCTTACAATATTCCGTCAATGACCATTTGGATGGCCTGGGCCACCCCGTCCTCATCATTGGATGCGGTTACAATTTTTGCCGCCGCCTGCACGGAAGGTTTGGCATTGGCTACCGCCACGCCGACGCCCGCATTCCGGATCATGCTCAGGTCATTGTTGCTGTCCCCGATGCACATGACTTCTTCCGGACGGATACCGTAAGATTCCGCAACGGCTTTCACCGCGTTCCATTTATTTACACCGGGCTCCATCAGTTCCAGAAAATTATCCCGGGAACTGGTCACTGCCACCTTTCCTTCAAATTCACGCTGGATGTCCTTCCACACGGCTTCAAACTCTTCCGGTTTTGTCATGGCCAGCAACTTATAAGGCGCTTCCTCAGGATGATACAACTTTTCCCCTACCGGGGTAGCAGGAACACCGGAAATCTGAGTATACCGCCGAGAAAAAACCGTCTCTTCCTTCACCCAGAGAGCGTCCCCCTGATAAGACTGAATGTAATAGCCCTTTACCCTGCAATAGTCAAGAAGCTCTAATGCCGTTTCCAGTTTCAGGGGATGCTCATAAAACACCTTGCCGCTTTTGCTCCCTTTCACCAGAGCACCGTTGTAAGTGACCAGCGGCACATCCAGTCCCAAAGCGTCGGCATAGGGTTTGACGGAAACATACATACGCCCCGTGGCAATCATAAAAATGATGCCCTTTTCCATGGCGGCATGGATCGCAGCCGCATTACCCGCCGAAATTTTTGTATCGCTGTTCAACAGCGTATCATCCATATCGCTTGCAATTAACCGTACAGTCACAGACCTCGCTCCTTTTCCCCTAAACAGAATTCATTGACCAAAGTTACCGCTATGCACAGGGCCAATAAAAAGACGGCGGCGCCTACGCTGTATTGCAGCTGCCACCCCGGCAGCCCGCCGACCACGCCGGCTATGACAGCGCTGCAGCCCACAATACCCAGGGTCCATCGCACCAGACGGCTCTTTAACATCCTGCGCAGCATAAAGGACAGCAGCGAAGCGCATAGCCCGACGACCGCGCTTCCCAGTACCGTCCCTCCCAGAGTGACTACCGTTATAAAGGGAGTATTATAAATAACAATAAATACCAGCACCCCTGTTGTCACAAATGCCGTCAGTAAATTATACAAGAAACACCAACCCGCTTCAATATTTTATTCTTTTCTATTTCCCAATCATATCATTTTTCTTTACAATATCGCTATGGAAGAATTCATAAACTTTTTCCGCTGCAGGACGGTTCATGCCGTCCACTGCAGCCAGATCCTCCACCGACGCCGCCTTCATGGCCTCCAGGGATGCAAATGCTTTCCACAGTGCCTTGCGGCGCCCGGGGCCGATGCCTGCAATGTTATCCAGAACAGAAACCAGGTTTTTCTTCCGCAGCCGTTTCCGGTGGTAGGTAATGGCAAAGCGGTGGGCTTCGTCACGGATATGCTGGATCACATGGAGGGCCGGGGATTCCCGCTCCAGATAAATGCTTTCGCTCTGGCCTTCCAGAAAAATTTCTTCATTTTTTTCTGCCAGGGAGATCACCTGAATATCCAGCCCCAGACCCCGGATCACTTTCAGGGCCGCGCTAAGCTGTCCCTTGCCTCCGTCGATAATGATCAGGTCCGGCAGGTCCTCGTACTCTTTGTAGCGCCGGTACACCGTTTCCTGCATGGATTTGAAATCGTCCGGCTTCCCTTCCGTAGACTGGAGCTTGAAATGACGGTAATCCTTTTTGCTGGGGGAACCGTAGCGGAACACTACCATGGAGGATACGGTCTCGCTGCCCTGATTGTGTGAAATATCGAAGCAGTCCATCCGGGCCAAAGGTCTGTCGCAGCCCACGATGCGCTGAAGCTCTTCCGCAGCTTCTTCGTCGGTGAGCTTCTGCATCTTCCCCTTTCGCTCCTTTTCCTGAATCAGCTTCAGGGCGTTCTCACAGGCCAGCTGCATCAGTTTTGCCTTGTCGCCCCGCTGAGGCGTGGAGATGGAGACCTTACGTTCCGCCTTGTCCGAAAGCCACTGCTGTAACACAAGTAAGTCGTCGTCATCCGGCAGACGGGAAACCAGTATCTCTTTCGGCAGGAAAATATCTTCCCCGTTATAGTACTGCTTTATGAAAGCTGCAATTACATCCCCTTCCTCTTCCCCTTCCGCTGGAAGCATAAAGTCCTTGCGGCCGATAAGTTTGCCGCCTCGGACGAAGAACACCTGCAGGCACACATTGAAATCGTCAGCGGCATAACCTACAATGTCCATGTCGCCCCCTTCCAGCACCGCCTTCTGGCTTTCCTCCAGCCGGTTCACAGCCTGAAGCTGGTCCCGGTACCGGGCCGCCTGTTCGAATTCGTAATTCTCCGCAGCCTCCTGCATGGACAGCTTCAGATTCCGGCGCAGCTCCTGAGTCTTCCCGTCCAGCACCAGACAAATGGATCTAACCAGCCTGGCATATTCTTCCCGGCTGACCTTTCCGGCACAGGGAGCCAGGCATCGCTTGATGTGATACTGGAGGCAGGGTCTGTCCGGGTTCATGGTACGGCAGTTCCTTACAGGAAACAGGGAACGGAGCAGTTTCATGGTGGAACGGAGGGCCCCTACGTCAGGATAAGGCCCGTAATACTTTGCCCCGTCCTTTACCACCCGGCGGGTGATATACATACGGGGAAAATCCTCCTGCAGGGAGATTTTCAGATAAGGATATGTTTTATCGTCCTTCAGCATAATGTTATAGCGGGGACGGTATTTTTTGATAAGGTTGCATTCCAGGATCAGCGCCTCAATCTCACTGTCTGTCATAATGGTTTCGATATCTTCCACATGACTGGTGAGTGCCACCACTTTCGCGGAATGACGGCCGGATTCACGGAAATAACTGTGAACCCGGTTGTTCAGGTTCTTAGCCTTGCCTACGTAGATTACCCGGCCGGTCACGTCGTGCATCAGGTACACGCCGGGCTTGTCCGGCAGTACGGCCAGAGCCTTTTCTATTTTGTCGTTGATAAGCATAATGAAACTTTCTGTTGTGAGTGAAGGCACCGCAAAACCGTCAGCAATTGCTTCCGAAGTTTTGCTTGCGCCTTCACTCATCAACTTAAACTTACTTCACTGATACTTCCCATTCTTCTTCGCGTCATCAATAACTTTCTTCAAGTACTGCCCGGTATAGGACTTTTTGTTCCGTGCCAGCTGTTCCGGCGTACCGGTACCGACCACGGTTCCTCCTTTGTCGCCGCCTTCGGGTCCCAGATCGATGAGATAATCTGCGGTCTTGATCACATCCAGGTTGTGTTCGATGACTACTACGGTGTTGCCGCTGTCTACCAGACGCTGCAGCACCTGCAACAGTTTATGGACGTCGGCAGTGTGAAGGCCGGTAGTGGGCTCGTCCAGAATATACATGGTGCGGCCGGTCCCTTTTTTGGACAGTTCCGACGCAAGCTTGATACGCTGGGCCTCCCCGCCGCTTAAGGTAGTGGCGGCCTGTCCCAGACGGATGTACCCAAGGCCCACGTCTTCCAGCACCTGCAGCTTGTCCTCAATACGCTGCTGGTTTTTAAAGTAATCCAGGGCTTCGGTGACGGTCATGTCCAGCACCTGGGCAATATTTTTGCCTTTATAGTGAACCTCAAGAGTGTCCCGGTTGTACCGTGCCCCGTGGCATACTTCACAGGGTACGTATACGTCTGGCAGAAAGTTCATTTCGATTTTATTGACGCCGTCCCCCTGACAGGCTTCGCAGCGCCCGCCCTTCACGTTGAAGCTGAAGCGTCCCTGTTTGTAGCCCCGCAGCTTCGCTTCGTTGGTAGAAGCGAACAGGGCCCGGATATAATTAAAGGTCCC
>Ga0256404_1005110_pt1 | contig 23751 bp, 22 predicted proteins | sample RumenRJG_01DNA_FD_185990 | JGI IMG/M metagenome (GOLD analysis project Ga0256404, IMG submission 185990) | Bovine rumen microbial communities from Lethbridge, Alberta, Canada - RJG_01 | ecosystem: Host-associated > Mammals > Digestive system > Stomach > Rumen | place: Canada: Alberta | collected... | reverse complement strand
AAATTTAATGTATAATATTTATGTATCATATACAGCAGAGGATATTGGAGAAATAACCGGCGAAGAAGGATCTATTTATTGGCATCCAAGTATTGATGGTACTAGAATAGAGTCTTGTGTTAATCTAAATATTCAATATCCATATTTTAGATATATAAGATCTATATCTGATGATGAATATGGTGTTATATGTAGAATACGTTTAGATAAACCTGAATATATAATGCATAAAGGAGATACTATACTAACTAAACAAGAAAGAGATAAACTAATACAGATATTAAAGAGCAGCCATATTTTATATAATCAAATGTATGGTACTTGTTGGGAATATTTAATTGAGAACACAAAAATGAATTACAGCTGGTATAAAGAAAAGGAAAATATCGATTTAGATCCTTTGTTACATCATATGCCAAACTATAATTTGCTCCCCACATTAGACTAATCATTACTTATCTCAGTAGGCATATTTTAAGCCTACTGAGTTTTATTTTTTCTGTTTAGAGCAAAAACACTTTAATAATCTTAACTTAGTAAGGAGGTTATTTACTATGAAGTCTGATAAAAATAATACTAAGGCTTTCATTACCTTATTTATCATTATTATATTTTTGATCATTGCTAGACTTTATCATTATGGAAGTTTTGACCATCCGATGAAACACATGTTTGATCGTAATCCAAAACAAACTGAAGCAGTTGCAGCACCAGAGCATCAAAAAATGAATAGGAGGATTATTATATGGAAAACAATGTAACGAATTTTGAACCAGATGATGATGAGCAGACTATTCAAATTAGTAATAATCTTCAAGATCTGGATCAATCATATAATAATTATCTTGTTCGTACATATGATGATCGTAAAAAAGCAGATCAAAGATGTATAGAGAAATATGGATGTACTAATACAGAACTTTATACAAGAGTTCGTGCTCAACTCTTGAAGAATCAGAAAATAACTAATTCAAAATCAGTATCAAATATCCCAGTAACAGAAGTCGGATTTAATTTTACAAATCAATATTCTGATTATACTCATCAATCTATGATATCAAAAATTGATAAAGCAAATATGATTATGGATAGTGATCCTAATATTGTAATTATCAATGATTTTGATACCGATGAACCAGATTATACTGAAGAAGATCTCTATGATATGTATCAAAAATATGAGATGCTTCCTCAAAAACAAAAAAAATTCTCAAATGGATATTCCATTTCGATTTGGGGTAAAACTGTACCAGATATGTTTCGGTACATTATGGGGAAGTTTACCAGAGTAGATGCCGATGAGATGACTTCTAATCTGGACAAAATTTTATTTGGACAAAAAGAGGCAATCTCCTCTCCAAAATTCACAAATGATATTGTAAAGTATGAAATGGCTAAAATTGATTTTAATATAAAATCTCCAAATCGTACTTTAGCTGAATCTGTCTATCTAGAAGATTTGATCTCTAAGGTAGAACCGGTTCATCAAGATTTTATGATTACACAATCAATTGTTCCGATTTTAACTCCAGACGAATACGAGGATCTAAATGGTACAAAGATAGAAGATCCCTATGATTATATAGATATTCATGATCAAAAGAAATATCTTCATCTTATTGATGGTCTTCAAAATCAATTTAAACAGAATCCAGAATTAGAGTCTACTATTATTAAATTAGGATGGAATCCTTATATTAAAATTGATAATAGATCAATCAAATTTGCAAAAGAAAAGCAACAGAGATGGTTTGAACAGCATATGCAAAAAGTTCATAATATCAATCTAACTTCATTTAAGACAAATATTGCAGAAGAAGATTTAATGTATGATGAACAAATGATACAGGCTGTATATTTCTTAAACACACATCAAGATCATATTATTGATTGGTCTGGATATTGTTTTGGAAGTTTAAAGAAAGTATATGAATTTGGAACAAATACTCCTATTGATTTCTTCGAGCAACTTAGAAATTATGGATACGATGATAATGCTCCATATCTTGATATTAGATGCATTTATGTAAATCAGAATATATATCAAGAAATTATTTTTGCAATGAATGGTAATGAACCAGGACAAGGCTCAAATCCAAATCCATTTAAAGGAAAAGAACTTGAAGTTGCAATTTCTCAAGAAATTGCCACCTTTGCACGTCATATGGATACTCTTAGTGAGGAAGAAGATTCTAATAGTGGAAATCTATATTATATGCTTACCAATGCCTATATATATGATTTGTATGATGGTAAGAAGATCGATTATATTCCTGGAACGGCTTCTAAGAAAGCAAAAGCATTGGTATATTGTACAAAGAAACCAATGGAACAAGTGCAGGAAGAAGATATTGTTAATACAATCTATTCTGGTTTAATTGAGAATCTCTTTATTACCTCTTATAATGATAAAGCAAATAAACTCTTATCGGAATTAAGATCTATCGTTTATCCTAAAACTTGTATTGCTATTAATGAAATCCGTGCTCCTTTTGGACTAGATGATAAAGGATTATATATTAATTTTCCAAAAGATCTTCAGAAAGAATACGAAGAAGCACATCGATTACTTAAGATGTATAGTAGTAATAATCTGGATGGCATTAAACACGAACTAGCCCATCTCTACTATATCAATTGGGTGATTGAAAAGAAATTAAAGCATACCAAAAAAGGTACCGATAAATATAAAGAACTAATCGATCTCAGAGCCAGAGTATTAAATGATTTTAAGAAATATTTTAAGTTTGTCTGTGAGAAAGATCCTAATTTTGATTTTATGGCTTATCTTAAAACAACAGAATATTATACAAAGTATATGGAAATTGATTATTCCACTCTTGCTAATATAGGTAAGATTATCAGTCAATACTCAAATGTCTAATATATTTACCCCATGGAATTTCCATGGGGTAAAAATTTATTCAATTAGATACTATTTTAATAATATAACAAATCAATACTTTCAAATATAGAAAGGAGAATTTCGAATACTATGGGTATGACAGATTCAAAAATTAAGAAATATCTTGGCTGTAAATTTTATAAGATTCGTGAAGACGAATCTATTTCTATGATCAGAATTATTAGAATTTCTGATTTTAATAATATGGTTACTTATAAAGATCTAGATACCAAAGAAGAAAAGAAAGTAAATATTAAAGAGCTTCAAGGGTATACAGAATTAGAGCCGATTGGTATTGTATCTTTTGCGATTGCTGGAATGTATGATGAAGAGCATCATCTAAATAATGATGTTATTGTTGCAGCGTATCGAATTCTAGATCTGAAAATGGATATTAATGCTCCGTTCTGTATCTGCAGGCAGTCCATCAATGATTTCTTTGCTTCTGTAATGTATCCGGACAAAAATATTGTCGGCGTTTCTGTTACAAGAGATAATTGTCCGGCAGAGATTGATTACCGTCTCATGGTTAGTGCAAATACAGTATCGGATTATGTAATGACTAATATCTATTATGAAGATACAATCGATGATATTCTGGATTGCATTAATACAAAGAAATATGATTCGATATTGGCTGGATTACAGCAGCAATATATTGATGACTTTGGTATTGTAAACAGAGACCATAAAGCTTCGATTAATGGCTGGTGTAAAGATCTAAAGACACTACTCATTGATAATAATTTTGAATCTGATATTGATGAGATGAGAGATATTCAGGCAGTAGATTTTAATATTGAAGATCATCTCGTTGAAAATGATACGACAACGCCTTCTAAAGGATTTGATAAAGAAGCTCTAGAGTTCTTTAGAGTTACATTTAAAGTTCCTGCAGTGAGTACTGTTGTTGTGCCATATAAACATGATATCGATCTTGCTGATTTTAATAATACTAATTACATTAAGATGAGAGATAATACCAATACTCTCTATATCGTTGTTTATAAGAACGAAGGACAATATCTAGAGAAAGAGTTGGAAGATTGGAATAATCGTAAAACAATTTCCGATCAGATTAAACTTGCTTTTTATAATAAATATCATAATATAAAAGAAAGCAAGTAAATTATTTTTCAATTATATACTATAGTAATGATAAGAAAATAATGGTATCACAATCTTTTAGTCATTAAGTTGACGATATCGATTTCAATAATTATTTTTTATTGAGCCTACCCAGTCGATAAAGATTGCATCTATGTTTTCTTTATCACAATACATCCATTTTATTTCATTTCATAGGAGGGCCAATCATGGCTGAGAATCACGCAACAAGCAATACAACCGTAAACACTGCTGACAGAGAGAAGTTCGATATCTCACTTGAGTCTCCGTTGGGATTTAACGACATCGAGCAGCAGATGTTTGTCACGAGTCGGAGCTTTTGCCACCGGTTCGTAAACCCGCTGTTCAAGGCAGCATATGCCGATTATATCGGAAGTATTTTTACGGTGGATCGTCAAGGTGTACAGCAGGTAGTACTGTACTTTGATCATAAGGATCATGGCGATAGTATCACAGCTACCACCAAGCAGCCGACGAATGACGACGGAATGGTCAATGAGACTATTCTGAATGTTCGCCGTTATACCAATCGTGTAATCAATGGTGATCGGTATTATTTCACCAACGAAGGAAAGGAAGGACTCGATAAGTTCTTCATGAACTTCGCACGGAAGAGAGGAAGAGATGGTTCTTTCAAGATTGATTATGGTCGGGTAAAGACGACTACCTCTCTTGGTGGTGGACTCATCAATCAGCCTGGTCAGCAGGTTACACAGGTATCGTTCATTGATCCTGTAAAGATCGTTGAGACGGTCTTTGGAACGAAGACTGCTGAAGGACATCAGCTGGAGTATGATGTCAGAATCATCAACAGTGTCCAATCGCAATATGCGATGATGAATGGAAGCTCTAATTTAAATTATCTGCTCACCATTCAGCGGCTTGACGATAATGAGCTGAATGAGGTCTGCGGCGAGATCGGTATCGTCGGCGCAGGTCTCGACATCGTAAGATAAAGCTAGTAACAGTAATATTGACCCAACAAAGGGTGGTAGGAGTTACATCCTACCACCTTTTTATTTTTATTATCGTATCAATAATATAATAATAAATTTATTTTTTAGAGATTAAATCTCTAGGAGGAATATTATTATGGCTTTTGATAAAGATAAAAAAATTAAACCAGTATTCTTTGGAAATATTAATGAAACTTTTGATGAGCGAGGATCGATGTATCTCGCATTGAGAAAAACACAATGGGTTCGTGAAGGTCAGGAACCTGATGAAAGTAAAGCAAAATATGAAATTCGTAAGTGGATGGTTGGTCCAGATGGAGAAACTCCTAATAAAGGTACATCTTTCTTAACGGATAACGGTCCTAGTGAATTGGCTCATGTATTATTGAAGAATGGGTTTGGAAACACGAAACAGTGTTTACTTGATCTGAAATCTAGAAAAGATTTTGCAGATGCGGTAAAGCATATGTATGATCAAGAGACTGATACGGATGGTGATTTCTTTGATGCAAGAGAAATGCTATTAAAAGAAAAAACTGAGGATGAAGATGAACAGTGATCAAATACCTGTAGAATTTATTGTATCTCGTTATATGGTAAAATATGTAAGGTTGGATCAATTGATTCAATTTGCATTTAAAGGATCAGAAGCAACCCATATTAATTTATATATAGATCTATATGGATTATATCGGACATTAATGTCAAGAAATTATCGTACAGATATGTCTGATTATACAGCATTAACTGTATCTATTATTAATATCTGTGCTCATTATCGAGCATACTTTAAACGGATTGGAGTTTCTACAACAATCTTTTTGATATCATCTTATAATTTACCAGAAGAATCATTACAACTGATGCCGTCTTACAATAAAACGTTTCAAGAAAAGCTTCAATCTAAATCATTAAGAGAAATGATCGAGCTAAATATTGAATTACTCGATATTCTCTGTCCTTATTTACCTTCTATCTATTTTATTAAAACACAATTTGAATCTGCAACAATGATTAATTATCTGATTCGAACAGAAGGTTTAAAAGGAAATGAAGATCCAAATATCATCATCTCTTCTGATCTATATCCAATTCAATTGGTAAATAAATATAATAATACTGTATTCTTAAGACCAATTAAACAATACCATGAAGACAATTCTGTTATAACGTTACCAAAAGACTCAGAAGGCTTCGATGAAATGTTTTGGGCTGTGGTCACACGGAGTAGATCAAAAATCGGCGTTTCTGAACATCTTGGTGATACAAGAGCATGTAATTTCGAGTACTTACAGATACTAAATTCATTTCCGGAACGGAATTTACCTGTTATACTCAATATTACAATGGCAAAACGATATATTATGCAAGCAACCAATGGAGCAAATATACCTTTGACTCTTGACATGTTATACGAGTTAAGTCCAGATTTATCCAATCGAGTTCCAATGGAAACCATACGTCCAAGATGGAAGGTGTTAAATCTAGGATATCAAGATGCATCATTTCGAAATTCACTTGAACCTAAAATTACCCACTATGAAGATCTATCTGATCCAGGTGCAGTCCAAATGATCAATTCGAAATATTTTGCAAATAATCCGATTGATTTACTGCGCTTATAATCTCTGGAGTTATGCTCCAGAGATTTATTTTAATATCAGAAACAACGTATTAATATTTGGAGGATATTAATATGGAATTTACAGATTATAACAAGATCACTGATATCTTGATGTATTTAAATGATAAGATCAGATTATCTTTAGTAGTAAAATTAAATTCAAAAGATAAGAATAATAATGAGCGAAACTTTCATTCCGAATACCATTATCCAAATGAGTATAAGGGGATTGATCGATATAGTGTAACAAGAAACTTTAGTGAATACTTTCTATTGGGAGATCCAAAAGATTTTAAGAACTCGATTATCATACGTCCAGCAGATTTAATGATGGTTCGACTTGTATTGAATAATATTGTTCGTCCATGGTTTATTGGTAATCAACGAATTTACAGTATGAAGGACAATAAACTAGTAATTACTGGGAAATATACAGAAGCAGAAATTCCATTTAGTGATTATAGTGTTATTCATATTGATCCGATTGTCTGTACCTTTCAAGATGGAAAGATGTGTGAAGGAACCAGAATTTATATTAATAGTAATTCTATTTTCTGTGATTTACCAATTATGAAGTTTTGGGAATTCTATTATTATATGACTCAGGTTGATATCTATCTTGCTGCAAGTACTATGATAAATTATATTAAAACACAGCCATATGGACGAAACATGTTGGAGAATGGCCAATCAGAATTCTATAGTAATAATAGTGGAAAGAGAAATGGGTTTTTCGATAAACTTTAATAAGAAAACATCAAAATAAATAGACCTGATAGGTATTATAATATATTAAGAAAGGTGGAAAATCTATGAGCGTTACTAGATTTAATGAAATACAAAACGAAATCGCAGAGCTAAAAATCAAGATTACAGATGAAGCACTGTCTGAAGAGCAGAGACAGGTTATTGCAGATAAGATTGAAGTAAAGAAGAGAGAACTTGAGAAAGAATCTCTCGGTGAGCATAAGGTTGTTCCAGTTGCTGCTCCTATTGTTGGAGATAAAAAGCAGAGAAAAGCTCCAGAAATTTCTAACCTCTTTTATATTTAATTTATATTCCAGTAGGATATTTTATCCTACTGGATAATTTAAATAGAGATATGTGCTATAATATATTTAAAAGACTAGGATTTATCATCCTAGTCTTTATTTTTTAATAGTCTTTTGAAATATTTTCGTTGATTACAATAACAGGATAAGTCTCTCTAAGGTTATTATTCTTTGCAATCTTATTCTTAAGATCAATCGTGGTATCTTCCATAAAACGATTGTCCAATGTTGTTACATTAGGAACAACTTGTCCAGTTGCAACATTCATAACCTGGAAGAACTTATTGCCAGTTGCCGCATCATATACAACAACAGTCTTTACATTTGGATCATCTTCGTAGAACATTGTATTCTGCTCTGGAGTAAGATTAGAGATATAATTTAAATATCCTTGATCAACAGGCTTACCATTATTTGCTTTATAATAATCAGGAGTATCCGCACGTACAATATCACCAGCACCCGGAACAGCATTCTGTAAACCAGTAGGAGCATATTGCGACATCTGTTGAGGGCCAGCAGACTTTAAGAATGCATTATACATATCCATGATGTACTTATCATCTGCAGCCTGATTTGCAGCGGCATCTCTCTTATCTTTCTCTCTTCTATAATCAAGCTCATTCGATTTGGTAATCGTATTATTAATCTCTTTAATTACATTTGCTTTCGTATTTAATAATGTAGCAAGATTATCAGCAAGATTTGCAAGATAAGTATACTTTCCCTTTAAGGTCCTACTCAATCGAATGGTATCCATTTCCTCTTTAATTTCAGAGGTAACCATATCAACCTGTTCAAGAGTCTCTCCTAATAATTGAGAAGTGTATTGATAAGTTTGAATCGTCTTATTGTCTTCAACCGTTACTTCATTATCATCGGCACGAACAATATCACCACTAACTGTTTCTGGCTTTTTCTTTTTTGAATGCTTTGTGCTTGAAGGTGGTTTAATACCTTGAGATATTAAAGCAGTATCAGGATTCTGTAAGGTCATTGAAGCATTTGGTTTTGTATTCTGTTCGGGGGCATCTTTAATTGTAAAATGAAATCCTCCTGCAGACAATGGTTTCTGAACTACACCAGCATTCTGTTGTAATTGTTGTACATATTGTTGCTTGGCAAGATTCTGTTGAGCAGCCTGATCCATCAAATGCTGCTCGTTCTGATAGTATTGTAATTGATCATAATTGGGTTGGAAACCATTTATACTACCAGGTGCCATGGTATAATCATTATAATAATTTGGCATAATAGCCTCCTTTCTCAAGAGTAATATTATAATGGAGTTGTGGACTTATAATTTTATCTTTGAAAGTACACTAAAATAATTTGAAATTATATACTATATACTTGAAAGGAGAGTAATATAGATATGATCGATCAATTCAAACCAGGTTCAGACTTAACTGTTATGAACACTTATTTTCAATGGGGACAATATGAAGATGGTAAAAAAGTCCTTGATGATTTAATTTGTATTGTATATAAGAATAATGATACTGGTAAGAAATATCATGAAATTATTAAGAATCCTTCAATGACATTCTATGTTGCAAATGATGATATCATTGTCAATCATAATTGTCTGTTTATTGAGAAGGAAAAAGTACACCCAGTAACAACACCTTATGCAAGTTTGAAAAAGAAACTGGCAGAGGTGGAAGATAAAATGGACTTCTATAATGAATGTAGAGAAGCCCATGATCGGGCATCACTAGAACAATTGCATGAAGATCCGAAAATCTTTTCTTCCGATATGAATATCGAGGATTATTATAGAAGTCTCTTTGCCAGAAAATTTAAGAATAGTATCGGACCGATTACAAAAGCATTTTTCGATATCGAAGTAGATAGTAAAGATGCCAAAGAAGAATTCGTCCAGATGGGTGAGTGTCCGGTTAATGCAATTGCATATATGAATGATGAATTAAAGATCGAAATACAATATGTATTAAGAGATCCAAATAACCCATTAATTCAACAATATGAAAATGAAATTAAATCCGGTAAATTTACAGAACAAGATATCAGAAATTTCATTGAAAAAGCGGTTGGAGGATATAAACAATTTAAACGATACCAACTGGATGAGTTTAAATATCAGATTGTATTCTATGATGATGAATTGGATATGATCTTAAACTTCTTCCAAAGAGTACATCGTGATCAACCAGATTTTATTGAAGGATGGAATAGTTCAAACTTCGATCTGGAATATCTGATTGCTCGTATTAAAGCGTTGGGAGCAAATCCAGAAGACATTATGTGTGATCTAACTTGGGAGATTGGAATAGTCAACAATTTTGTTGATACTCGTAATTTGTCCGATCTTGCGGAGAGAAACGATTTTACATTTATCTCTGGTAATACAACTTGGATTGATCAGATGATTCAATATGCTTCCAGAAGAAAAGCAAAGATCGGATCATTCAAATCATTTAAACTAGATGATATTGGAGAATTGGTAGCAGGTGTTCATAAACTGGATTATAGTAATATTACAAATTCAGTTGTTATGTTACCATGGATTAATTTCAAGATATTCAGTTTATATAACTTAATGGATGCAATTGTAAACCATTGTATCGAACACAAATGCCATGATCTGGAATATATATTTCAGAAAGCAATTATGAATGATACTGGATATCGTAAAATACATCGTCAAACAGTATATCTTATCAATCGAATGAGAAAAGACTGGTATGATAAACTCGGATATATTATGGGGAATAATGTAAATAAACATAATACAAAACGAGGTAAGTTTGAAGGTGCACTTGTTATGGACCCTTTAAAGATGGGTGATGATAACAAGATGAAAATGATTAATGCAGTTCCAATTAATATTATAGAGAACTGTATTGATTTTGATTTCAAAGCACTTTACCCCTCATCGATCGATGAGGGAAACATTGCATCAAATACTCAGGTTGGTAGACTTGATATTCCAAATAAATGGAAAGCTATTTATCATTATCATAAAGGCAATCTGAGTAAAGATATTCCGGTATGGATATTTGATCCGGGAAATTGTCATGATTTTCCGTTTATTGAAATCGATGTAAAAAATGGAAAGAATCGAAAGAAAGAAAAGCTTTATGGTACGGTATCAACTTATCTAGATGAAGGTTTTAAGAAACCAATTGATCTCACTGGAAGTGGTGATAATAGTATTGAATATCATGAAGAAGATTTCGAAACAGTATTATATGAAAGAGTATATCATAATGAAAACAGTTATATGAACGATCTCTACACAAGAAGTGGAGAGTTTTTGGAGAATAAGGTTACTGATAATATTATTGAGTTTTGTCATCGATGGTTTGGATTGGCTAATGTTCAAGAGATCTTATTAGATATCGATGAATTTTATGCAAAAAATAGAATTTGTTATTCTACAAAGAAATATTGGCAAGAATATAATCTAGATGATAATAAAGAACTTATTATTACTCCAGTAACCGATCTTCATAACAAAAAGATTAATCCAATCTATTTTGGAAACGATCATCTCCATCCGATATCTTTATATAATGAAAGGAAACAATCATAATGGCATCAGAGCTAGAATATATTGAAAATATTATCAAAGCAACTATGCGTACTGATGATTATTATGTAGAAAATGGACTGATTATCGGAAGTGATGTCGGTGGTATTATTTACACCACCGACATTTCTAATAAAATAAATCCATCTTTTACATATTATCATACTACAAGTAAAGAGAATATTACTCGTATGCTTCAGGTCATTTCTCCGTTCATACAAAATGGAAAAATTATTTATCTTAATTCAAATTTAAGAGAAGATCCTGAGTTTGAGAATAATATTACTCGTAAAGTAGATGAAGGTGCTTTTAATTATCATATTATTACAGATACCTTACATCCTATCTTTATTACTTTATATCCTGGAACGTTTCATCTGGCAAAAGCAGATCACGTTTCTTTAACAGTAAAAGTTCTTTCTATATATGATAATATTGCGATGGCAGATTTTTTAATCCATAAAAAGAAACTAAATATTGATTATCATATTTATTTCTTATTTATGACTTTCTAGACAAATATGCTATGGAGGAGGACATATGTCAGAGTCACAACAAAAACATGACGTTTTCTATGATCAAGTTATTCAAGTAAATAATATGATTCCAATGGATCAACATAATAAAAAAGAACGACTTGTAATGACTCATAATAAATATCCTAAGCAATCGTCTTGTGTTGGAAAAATCATCAGAATGAAATATACTGACGAACGAGAGCAAGGCGTTATTCATTATCGATTCTGGATAGTAAACTATGATAAGAATCAGGGTTGGCCTGAAAAGTTTATTGTATTGCGTTGGGATGATGAATATCCTTATCGGGTAATCTTAATGAGTGCCACTGGTGTTGTATTGGTTACTAAAGATACAAAGATGCTGAATCTGACATATCCTAAATTCTATCAAGCATCAGAGAAGATACCAGAATTTCCAAGACGAAAAGAAATTGTTTATGGAGAACAGGTTACTACCGATGTATTGAGAGAAAATTCTATTAAAGAATTTATTCATCAATATCCAATTCAAGACAATCGTTATTTTGGTGCCGCGGTATATACAGAATACATAAATGATATTACCGATGAAACCATTACGAATAAATTAGCCGGTACAAAGTTTAAAAACTGGAGGGATTATCGATATCAAAAAGATAATACTCTGGCTACCAAACATGATCCTGATACAATTTACGAAGAGGTTATGGCTGGTGATAAAATCAATGGAGTAAAGAAGCCATATCAATTACGTGGATTCCCGTTTTTCTATAATCGACATAAGAAAGATTTGGTAGACACTCCTTGGAAAGCTTATAATAAAGGCTTCATTATTAGGGCCGATAAAGATTCTGATCGTGGAGTAATCGTTGTTGCAGAAACAATTGGTAATACCATAAGATTTGTTACAGATAAAGAAGCTTATTTCTATACTAAAACATCTTGGCTTAAGCCAGATCGATTACGAGATCAGAGAAAGATCAAAGAAACCATACTAGAGTATAAATTAGAAGGAGAGGAATAATTTATGAAGTACATTAAAATTGACACAGAAAAAGAAAATATCAAGATTGATAAGTATGCTCCTATCATTACGGTAAAAGATCATACAATGATTGGATTAACAAAATCTAAAAATAGTAAGACTGCTTCTATTATGTATATTTTACGATCTGAAATTGAATCGAAGGAAACCTGTATTGCTCTTAAGGTATCCTATACGATTGATGATAATGTAGATCTGAATTATATTGATAATATTGCTACTTTTAATTTCAATAAAATGGATGATAATTATAAAGAGCACGCAAGAGAAATCTTACGAAACATCAATATCAACGATATGTGGTATTCCGATCTTTGCCCGGTAAAGTGGGAAGATGATTATGTTACCATTAAGGGATATCATTATATTGATAAAGTACACTATGAAGTAGATATTAAACTTCCTATCAGTGTATATCTGTTTCTGTCTAAAGTTCATAGTGATATGATTACTTATATTCCTACAAATCCGTACTATACTTTTACAGATCCGGATTTTAATTATCATCTCTATCATCTTGATCAGATTGAGTATCTTGGATCTGATAATAGCGATAGTAATGAAGAAAGCAATAATGTACTTTCTATGTATCATGCAACTGGAGATCAGGATCTCTACATTACTGTACCATTTAATACTGATGAAGCGGTGGATGTAAGAAAGGATCTTTCCTTTGACGACTTTATTAAGGAGCATCCTGCTTTCTTCAATCTCGATATTATGTCATTCTTCTATTATACCGATCCTAGAAAGAATAGTATCATTCCTGCAATGATTGTCTACGATTCGGAAAATAAAGCATATAATATTTATAGCCTTAGTGATGATGTTTTTGTAGCATTATTTAATCCTGATAGAGAGGTATCTAAGGATGAAGCAAATAGTGGAGAATAAATCTGTATATGAAGTTCCTCAGCATGTAGTTTCTGTTGAGCACATTGTATTTGAAGGATTTACCACTACAAATGAGGAAGATAGGGATACGATAATCCCTATCTTCTCTATTATTGGATATCCTGGTTTTAGAAGAACTGAGCTTGTTGATAAGACAGAAAAAGTAATCTTCTCTTTAGCAGCAATTTATCATTGTGAAACAGAAGAAGATCAAGAGTATTTTAATAGCCTTGATTTTGTTTCTATGTGTTCTATTATCGCATCAAGATTTGATAATCTCTGTATGATATCTCCAATCTTTAAATTATCTTCTACAGAATTTATCATTCATGCAAAAGGTACAGATGATATCTATCAACTCAATTTTGATATTTATCAAATGAGTGTCTTCTCTTATATTGATAAATGTATCTTCGATCGTGTAGATGTAAATAATAGAGATCTTTATACATTGTATAATAGCTCAAAATCATTTAATTTGAATTTTATAAATACAAAAAATAAAATTCAAATTATGGATTTATTTGCGATTGGCTCAACAGGTGTATTTCATATTACATCAAATACATTGGCAATCCCAGATGCACCATTCTTAAACGATATTTATCTTGGATATACAGAGGATAAAAGATTTTTAAATACAAAGCATCGGCAATTTAGTGAATTTTATGATGTATTAAGTAATATGAAAGATACTTCAATATTTATCTATACCAATCCATCAATCCGTATAGAAGCAATTAAAAGAGATATAACTGAAGACAATCAGCAGATTAATGAAAATACTTTTACTTACCTATGGACAGCATTTAATAGTGATGGGTATTATCTTTTGTATTGTAATTATCTTACATTTAAGTCCATTATTGATGTGATAGAGGATACGATAGATGAATATTTTGAAAATAATAAAGATACTATTATAAATCGAATTAAGAATAGATTATAAAAGCAGTATAATATCCGTAGGGCTCGTATTACCCTACGGATATTATACCGCAAATAATTATGGAGGCACCAAGCAAGTATATTGTCACAGGGGTAGTATAATATACAAACTTTTACTAAAATGTTGGTATAAAATTAAATAAATATTAGCGATTTACTACCATTATATCAGTAGTATTTAATATAATATTCATATAACTATCCAATAATCTTGATATACCAACATTTATTTTTTTTTGTCAGGATAAGGGGTGTTTCCAATGAATGATATAATATCGTATACGCACAATACTATTATCGATACCGAAATTCGTAAGAATCATTTAATCCCGCATCGAGTTACCAGAGAAATTCCATATCGAAAGAATAGCATCTACTATTCTTCTTATTGGGGTTCTATATTTAAAGTCATATCTGTTGAATATGATTCAAATACCAAAGAATTTTTAGGAGCTTATATTCGCTATGAATCTAATTACTATGGTATGATTTGTTCTGAACTAGATATTGATGATTACGAATTAGAGGTAGATACAAAAAAGATCTATAAACAAAATATAATCAACTCTAACATACCGTATTCTGGAGCTGAAATTAGATACTGGTTCTTCGTAAATCAAATAAATGGGTTTAATCCTGTCTATAGAGGGTTTTGGAAATTCATTGATAATACTTCTGGTCATAAGATCGCTGATGAAAATAAATATATTGTGCGTGCCGATATTAATCCAAAGACCGGTAATTATATAAATTGTATTATGAAAAGGGTAAAAGATACTGGTAGGTTCTAAACCTACCAGTACTTTTCAAGTATACTTGTAATTAATTCTTTTTCTCTTCTGCAGGCTGCTTGTTATCCTTCTTCTCCTCAGAAGTCATTGCCTTAAAGTAACTGACCATCTCATAATTAGATCTGATATAGATCTTATAGTCATACTTATAACTCTTCTGATTGAAAGATCTCAGAACAAGAACCATGTACATTGGAAGATTGGATACGATATATTCGACAACATCCTTATTCAGAGAATATGTTCCATCCTCTTTAAAAGTCTTATAGGCATCATAAGCATCAATAACGTTTCCATTACTATCCTTGAACTCATTTACCTTGCCAGTCTTATCCTGTGCACAGTAAATCAGAAATTCAAGTGCTTCTGTCTTATCAGACATAGCAAACTTAAGCTCTTCCGGCTTATGGATATACTCAGTAATACTCTGAATATTTGCAAAAGATACCGGCTTAGAGATAACCTTAGCAGTCTCTGCAAGTGGATGGAGATTTTTATCTGCTGTTTTGAGCATACCGTTCAGTTTATTGAGATCGATGGAGAAAGCATAAAAATCGTTTCCGTTGTCTCCATTATTCACAACAGAGCAGCTCTTCAGAATAAGGCTATCCAGTTTCTTCAATGTGATCATTTTAGATATTCCTCCTTTAAGGAAAGTATAAAAATATATATTTAGTTACCTTCTATATTATATTATAGAATTATATTTTAGTTCATATAATTGAAAATAATTACTTAGCGAAATTTTAAATCATCATTTCAGAAGAATTACGAATTTCTTTATAATGCTGACGAATGGTATCTATCGATTCCTCAACCTCAGCAACTCGAGCTTGTTCTCTAGATAAGTCAAGCTCTTTCACTAAGTTATTATATAATTCTTCGTTGTCAAGTTCTCTACGATACTGCTCACGATAAAATTTCTCACCATTTAAAATTGATGTTTCGAAAGACGTGATTTCATTATATAAGGAACTGAGCTTAAACATCTTTAAGTCAGTAGACACCTCTTGCAGGTTCTTATCTTGTTCTTGATTTTTGGTATCGAGAGAGTTTAATTTATCAGTGGTATCTTTTTTAAATTGTGATACCTGATTATCAACGGAACTATTAAACTTACGGCCGATCCAAGATATGAAACTGCTAATAGGATTAAATTTAACCTTTGGATTAAATTCGATGAACATCAAAAGGATGATAATGGTGAAAGCAATCCCTTTGTAGCCCATATCGTATAGCCATTTTGCTATCACTTCCATAAGTTAGTAGCTCCTTTCTGTAGTAGTTTGATAGCATATACTAATTAGGCATTATATTAAGATTATCCCATTAATCTAAGATTTATATAAGTGTTGAAGTCATGGCATATGCTCTAATACATGCCAAAACTTGCGGTATACTATCGATATGTTAAATTCGGAGGTAAAATGAGGGTGGATCAATATCCACCCTCATCACCTTCATCTTCTGAATCATAGTCTTCGCTTGCACCAAGATCGTTTGCGGTATCTGTCTTATTTTCCAGTTTCGCTGCTTGTATCATATCATCAATCTTGGTAAAGTCAAGATATGTTCCTAATTGATCTCTTGCATATAGATTAATAAATTTATGTTTAATCTCTTCATCTATATCTGGTTCAAGCATTTCAATAATACCAGAAGCGTAATCCTTAGTATTATTTAATAATTGTTGTGTATTGGTCAAAGCAAGGAATGCAGGTGCAGGCAATACCACTTCCATTGTCTGATCATTTTCATGATATTCATAATTATACAACTTTCTAAATATCGTTGTAAAGAACTTTTGACAGATTCTCTGTCTCTTATATACTTTACGCAGGAATTTAGAGTTCGACATGGTAAATCTAGTTGCATAATCAACCTGATTTACAGATTGTACAAACTCAAGCGGGACATCCGTAGAAGATACAGCCTGATCTTCCATACGATCCATTAGATCAGTAGGAGTTTCAATCTGCTGACCATTCATGACTTCCATCGTAACAGGCGGATCTCCAGACTGAGATACCGGAATAATATGATCATTATATCTTCCAATAACATTGAAGATTGTGTTCATATTCTCCAGAGATCGCATTCCCATATTACCCTTCTTTAACTGATTGACAACATTAAGAAGAGTACGAGAAACATTCTGTTCTACATTCTGCTTTACATAATATACTCTCTTATCATTTGCTCTGGAAACTCTTCCAATCGCATCGTTCAGATAGAGCATACAGTAAATCATAGCAGGAACAACTGCCTTCTTTAGATCAGAAATACCTCTATGAGTGTCTTTATCCAATCTAAAATAAATATGCTGAATATCATCTGCGGCAATATAAGAAACTCCAATATTATTTACACCCGTAGTTGTATTGAATTTATCATTATATCGTAATACAGCATAGATTTCTTTTTTCAGATCTACATTTGCATTGATAAATTTTGCATCAATCTTGTTGGATATTGTAGAAGCAATATATCCAACCAATGCATCGTTTTCTTTATCATATTCATCTGCCATTAATTTGGTATTATTGGTTAAGCTATTATAGCTATATCCATTTAATACCAGATTTTCAACATAAGTATTTGAGATCTGAATATAGATATATCCAACACAAGTATCCATCATATAGACTGGAATGATCTGATCTCTTGGTATCTTATAGCATACCGCACCATTAATTTCATGAACATCAACGTCTTTATGATTTGGATCTATTAGGCCATCATTAGCAGGAGCAGTAAAATCTGCTATCTGTGTTCCCAATTTTAACTGAGATTCTGTATTGGTATCTTCATGAAAATAACTTTCTGTAACAGACTGATATTTTGCAGAAACTTTCTTTGACTCAGCAAGAGTTTCAATTGGTTCTGGGATAATACCAGACTCATCAAAGAAGAGATTAATCTTCATCTTATTATCATTAATCTCTTTAACAAGTTCTTTGGCTAATTTACGATCTTCTCCAAATCCAATTTCACCATTATATTGAGCGCCTTCAAAAATACATTCTCCTCCAAAGGACTCTGGTGTATTACAAATCTCTTGTACTAAGTTAGCAGACTCATATCTCATTGGCTCCATACCATAGATACCATTTGCCTGCATATATTTCTTTCTTTTTAATAATCTTTCAAAAGCTTTTTGATAAGGAACCAAGTATAAGAAATATTCACCATATTTTGCAGTATCATAATAAATCTCATCGAAGAGATCTTCTACGCTATATTTCTCTTTTACCTTATTTGCTTTATCACTAAAAGTTCTTAAAAATTCCTCAGAACTCTTTCTTGGAACAATATTTGCAAAATCTTTGGTAAAATTATCAGAAGATAAAACGTTATCCTTTTTAATCTCCAAGGCATCTTCAAGCTTTGTCATATACTGGCAAATGAGATCATATTGATAATCTTCTGCTTGTAGAGATTTTCTAATATTATCAACGTTAATTGTATCAAGAATCTGCCCAGAGTCATCAAATAGTTTTGATAATTCATCCTCAAAACTAGCATTACTACTATTATTTTTTGATTGAATTCTAGTGTATAGACTAGATAGATCTGCTGCATTTTTACCATTGACTTTTGATAATAAACTATCTATTGTATTATCAATACCAGTGGTAATATCTTCCATGTCTCGTTTATCATCAATACGAGATTGATAAGTTTTTTGATAAAGTTGATCCATATTGGTAGAGAGATCATCTAATTGCTTATCAATTCGTTTTGCTTCTTTTGAAACATCTTCGGAGTTGTTCGGCATACTTCGACCTCCTTTCGTAATTAATCAAATGTGATATTATTAACTATTAAGCCATAAAATACAGGTAGTAGGACGAATCCTACTACCCGTACATTTGTCAATTAGACAAGAGTGCCAACTCCACGATAGGAAGTAGCAGACGTAGCGGTTGCAGTGGATGCATTGGAGGTAGTGCCACCATTATCCGTATTTGCAGCCTTAACAAGATTCTCAAGGTGAGATGCAGACTTCTCATCCATAATTCCCCAACGATAGTTAGCAGAATCAAGAACAGCCACATCCTCAGTCTTGACAGTGCTGTACGTAACACCACCAGCATTGTTCGAAGGATTAACCTGAACACCAGTGATATCCTCAAGCAGAGACTTTGCAGCCTTATCAACCATATACCCAGTAACAGGGAAGCAGTTGAAGGAGATGCTCATCTCACGGTTGTTGATATCACCCTTAGTGGAATCATACATAGACTCCTCAGCCTTGGTGAACTGTACATCACAAAGCAGATAAGCCTTCTCAAGACGAAGCATGGTATTATCAGTAACCATGTACATGAATGTACCGACTTCGTTCTCAAGAGACGGCTCAAGGAAGCCCTTAGCAATCAGGCCATGATAGGTCTTAGCCTTAGACATCGGGTCCTTAATACCACTAAGATACTCTGCCATATACTTGGTAATCAGAGAGCCTCTTCTCTCATAGAACGTAGAAGAAAGCTCAACAGAAGTATCTCTAGATACGTTGGACAGGAACTTAACGGTGTTAACACCATCACCAACCTCGTAGCCATCACCAGTCATATCCGGAAGACCACTGAGTCCACGGAACTCATACTCGAGCATATGGTTAAAGGACTGAACTATGTCCTTCATGCCAGAATCTTTCTCGGCAAGCATTTCCATAAACTTAGGCATCTTCAGGACAGCCAGAAAACTATAGCCAGTCTCGAACTGATCAAACTGACCAGGCTGAGAGAAATCGATGACTCCACGGAAGGCATTGTACTGAGTGAGGTTCTTCGGACGGATTGTATAATTATTTACAATACCGGTATTAACTGCATTTTCAGAAGCCATATCTTATACCCTCCTTCCTCAAGCTGTTGTAGTAGTATCATTCGGAAGAGCATACAGATCAAAGATCTCGGTCTGTGCCCAGTTACCGAACTTAAACTGAATTGCTGCATGGAAAATTTTATGCATAGATTCAATGGAATCCTGAACATAAGTAAAGCTAAGCTCTGCAAAGCGAGACTTAAAGTTCTGAAGAACATTGTTGCACGCATCTGCATAGTTCTGGAAATCTGTACCACTGGTAAAGGTATACCGGAACTTAGGGCAAGCAGTACGAAGTGCTCTTGCAACTTCCTGAATCGCAAGCGTATTGTTCATATAGCTAAGCTGAGATATCGTGCCAGTCTTGGAAGTATACAGAGACTGAACAACGCACTGACCTTCCATGAAGATTGCATAGTTAATTCTGGCATCATCAATCATAGCCTTCTGATTTGCCTTAGGCGTAATCTTCGGAACGAAATTGATCGTACCATCGATTGCATTCGGAAGAATCATGCTATTAATGAAACCAGCCATAGGACGATATGCACCGTCTGCAAAGATCGGAATCGCTGCTGCAGAGAAATCATACATCATGGTTACACGCTCTCTGAGTTTGGTCTCAGGATCGTAAATCATATAAGTAGTGAAATAATCTGCAATATTAAAGGTCTTATACTCAGGCTTGATACCATTATAATAGTCCATGATATCAACGTAAGAGAAGCAGTCAAGACCATAATCTCTGAAGTATGCACAATCCTTTCGGAAGTTTACAAACTCAGCGATTGCTTCCTTAACCTTAACAGGATAGTTTGCATCAAAAATTGCAGCAATCTTATAAGTATCAACATCCCAGATCGAATCATCGAAAGTACCATCAAAGACCTCAATAGCCTTCGTAGTCCAGATGTCGGTTCCGAATGCCTTATCCTTGAACGAACCATCAGATCCATTTGCAATCTCGATTCCATAGGAAGAACCAAGATCAACAGACTCTGCATCAACAGTTACGCCAGCAAGAGCAGCATTTCTGGAATCTCTTCCCTTAATCAGATCGCACTGCTTCACCTCATCCTCAGTCAGTCCAAGAGAAGAAGCAACAAAGCTTACATATTTCTCGAACTCTCCATCGATAGGATAGAACTTAACCTGAGGAGTTGTGAACTCATTAAATCCATAAAGAGCATTATTATAAACCGTCTTCGGATTCATGGTAGCGGTTGCAGAATCAAGGATCGTAGATCCATCATACACAATCACATCATAAATCATATCAGACAGATTCTTAGAAAGATTATAATCGGCAGAGATACGAACCGACTTTGCATCAGCGCTCCGTCCATTATCAGTGATAACAAACAAAGTAAACTTTCCAGACTTGGTAACCGTAATCTCATCTGTACCATCTACTGTGACCTCAGGATCTCCAGCAGCTTTAATCTGATCTTTAACATCCGAAATAGTCTTACAATTGGTAACAGAAGTAGACTCCCATTTCAGAGAAAGAGTAGTCTTAGCAGTGTCAATAACATATTTATCTGTAGCGGCTTCATCCTCAACACCAGTCTTCAGATACTGAAGGCTAACACCGGTCTCACCATCTCCAGCTTTCTTCGCAACAGTCTTAGCAGTTGCGGTAACAGTAAGAATCAGATTACCAAGCAGAGCATCATCAGGAACAAGTCTCTTTATGAGAAGTCTTGCTCCATTAGTGATATCATTGGCTGCCTGAATTGCAGGCTGGCCATGCTTAGCAAAATTCATCTTAGAACCATAAAGGGCATAAAAATCATTAGCGCTGGAAACAACTCTAAGATCTTCAGGCCCACGGTCAAAGCTAGATACAGCGAGATAGAGAGGAGAGTTATCAACCGAAGTACTATTTAAATCGCCAAGATACGATCTATCGATAAAATTTACTATAGTACCAGGATACATAGTATCAATTCCTCCTTGCGTAAAATATTTTAAAAGATATATTTTCGTCCCAATCTGACGATCCCAATCCTAATATTATACAAATGTTGTGTTTTTGACCCACTATCCGATATAAAAAGATACTATAGAATAGACAAATAATTAAATTAGGAGGATAGCTATGATGTTCGATGAAGACATTTTTATTGATATTTTTAAAACACTATATGAAGGAACTGATACGATAAAGGTTGCAGATAAAAAAGATGATAAAGTAATCTGTATCTTAGATATTACCTATTCTGATTTTGGAAGATGGATCTCTGTTGCGAAACATAATATTCAAGAAACCCATGATATGAAATTTGTAATTCATACTTTTAAGCGTTCTATAATTGAAAAATTATTACTTGGTGTTATGCTTGATATTGATGAAGAAGATCTCTATGAATTAACTTATGCTGCTGATGAAGAATTAAGGACAAGAGAATATCGTGCAATCAAATCTTATATGAAAACTTATTACTGTGATGACGATGAAGAATAAAGCAGCAAGAGGTAAATTTTACCTCTTGCTCTATTTTATGCCATAACAACTTTCTCAAGAGGACTATCTTTAATCTTATCTTCATCTTCTGTAGACAGCATAACAGAAGCCATCAAAGATTCATCAAAGTTCTCACTCGTCAAAGCAATAAATGGAGAAGTATACTTTGGTACTGTCTTTATAGAAATCTGTTGATACTTTGTCATATCAGACATTGGTGTATATCGAAATGGCTTTGATAAATCATTTGGATCTCTTTCAAGCTCTGAAATTAGAATACCAAAAAATTGCATATTGATACCAAAGCTATATCCATTAATCTTCATCGATTGCTCGAAGTATTCATGTAATTTATCATAAGGTATTGTATTTGGTTGTTTCCCACCATTGATAACCATCATCGAAAATAGACTCTCGACATTATCAATTGAGTTTGGTAAGTTTATATCAGAGATTGCTTCGTCTCCATTCTTAAAATGTAATACCTGATAATCTTTTGGTTTTGTATTTCGTAAAGATAATCCTTTTATCTTTTCGATCGTATAAGGTTTACATTGAATCATTGTCGGATATTTAAAGATGTGAGACTTTTGTAATTTACCATGTTCATCTACAATGCCCCAGTCAAATACACCAAGTACATAAACATATTGACCGACAATAGAAGCATTGGGGTTCTTTACATCGGTAAAGTAATCATCTGGTACATAGTAAACCAATTCACCGGTTCCATTATATAATAAAGCATTTCCACTCTGCTTTAGAAATTTAGGAATGTTTGCCATTATTTTTGCCTCCTTACTGAAATTATATAAATGTCCTATTTATAGATATTCATAAATTAAATTTATTTTCAATTATATACTATATAAGTGATATATAATGTAGCAGTAATAATATTGCTACTCATACATGTCCCTGTATCGGGACATTAAATATAGATCAGGAGAATGAGATGATGAACGCAACTAATATTGAAAGCATGGATGATGTATTTAAATTTTTGCGTCAAACTATCAAAGAAACTTATGGAACATCATACAATGAATATTTTAAGG
>Ga0256404_1005109_pt1 | contig 23758 bp, 10 predicted proteins | sample RumenRJG_01DNA_FD_185990 | JGI IMG/M metagenome (GOLD analysis project Ga0256404, IMG submission 185990) | Bovine rumen microbial communities from Lethbridge, Alberta, Canada - RJG_01 | ecosystem: Host-associated > Mammals > Digestive system > Stomach > Rumen | place: Canada: Alberta | collected... | reverse complement strand
CTGCCGAAAAGAATTTGAATAATCGCATGATTTGTTTTTAGCTATTGATTTCTGAGTGCAAAATTACAACTTATAACAAAAAACAATAGGTAAATAATAACCAACAATTAGTAAAAAAGTGCCAAACCTGTAATGTGTTGGCACTTTTGAGTATGATTATACCAATCTGGTTCTATTTTACCATGAACTTCTTCCCCCCACGGACAAAGATGCCATGAGAAACGTTCTTCACGCGTTGTCCCTGCAAGTTGTAGATTATCTCATTATCAACATTTCTCATTTTCTCAATTTCAACAATTCCCGTAGAAGGATCGTTGCCTTGGAATGAGTCAATAAAGTCAGGTAGGTAATAGCCTAAATGTGGGGGTTGGTTGTAAGCCACATTTTGCCAGCAGATACCCATGCGATAAATATGATCGTGCATGAGGGTGGGAACACGATAGTTGGTAGTAGCAGCTGTTGAATAAATCTTCAAAATTGGATTACCTGAATTATCATCAGCCCACGTAACTATCTCCTCACGCCAGTCTCCAAGAATATCAGCACTCAAATTGCAGTTGTTTTTTGTGCTATTATTTCCATTTCCTTGAATGCCTGTTCGGCCTACACCTATCAATGCGCCAGTACTTGCTTTTGTAACTGAATAGCCATCAAGTAATTCTTCTGTAGGATCAGCATCCCAGAAAATTCTGAAGTTCATACCAGGATTTGTATCATAGATAGCTTTTCCCTTACAGTCGAAAGAACTTGTCTGAGTGGCGTATGTATATTCACAACCACGATAATTTGAATCGTAGTCAGCTGCCAAACCACGTCCCGTATCACGGTCACGCGTGCCGTTAAGAATAACCTTACCTGTTGCAGCGTCGTGGATGTCGAAGCCATATCCTCCATTATCCTTTCCAAGATACTCTTCTTCATGCACATCGAACAATTCCAAGCCAGGACGGTCGGGATCTATGTCGCAGAGATGCATAGCGTCGCCATGTCCAAAACCGACGGCATAGAGCAATTCGCCATTGTCGTCAACAGCGGAAGAACCATACAGTATTTCATCTTTACCGTCACCATCTACATCGCCTACAGAGATGTTATGGTTACCGTTGCCCCAAGCCGTATTACTATAAGGTGTACCGCCAGTATTAGAACTATAAGTCTTTGTGGTCTTTTTGAAATTGGCATCATAGTGATCCACTTGTGTTTTCGAAACTGAGGCATGTACCCACTTTGTTTTCAATTCCTTACCATCGAAGTCAACAGCCCAGAAGTAGGCTTTTGTGTAATAGCCACGACAGAACACGCAACTTGGATTATTGTCTGGACCATCAAGATAAGCCACACATGCCAAGAAACGGTCGGCACGATTTCCGTAAGCGTCGTTCCAGAAATTCTTATCTGAAGGATAGGCACTCGTTTTATTCATCTCACCTCCACGGCTGGGATTGTAATGTACAGTATGGAGGGCTTCGCCTGTCAGACCACTGAATACGGTTAGATATTCTGGTCCATCGAGTACATGTCCCAACCCTTTGTCTACGGTTCCAGTATTGCGATAGTCTTTCGAGTTATCTGCATTCTTAATCTCATCAAGTGTAGCAGCCTCTGTTACAAATTTCCCGGCACCATCTACACTTCCAGGTGCTGTCTTGCACATCATCTCAGCTTTTCCGTCGCCGTCAAAGTCATAAACCATAAACTGCGTATAGTGAGCACCTGCACGGATATTCTTTCCCAAATCGATGCGCCACAGTTTCGTGCCATCCAGTTTATAGCAATCCAACAACACATTGCCCGTATAGCCAGAACTTGCATTATCTTTAGAATTAGATGGATCCCACTTAAGGATAATCTCATACTGGCCATCACCATCCACATCACCAACAGAACAGTCGTTCGGCGTATAGCTATAACTGGATCCATTCACAGTACCATCAGCTGGCTTGTCTAAGGGAATTGGCAGATAGGTCGATGTCCAAGGACTAACTGCTGCCGTTGTATCTATTGGCTGTCCGGCATACCAGGTCACCACTTGATATGTATCCGTATCTTTACCACCCGAAGAAATATTAAAGCAAGTTGACTTATAGATATTCTGCCGATAAGAAGAACCATTCCGAAGAACTTCAAAATAGGTGTTTGCATCATCGGTTCCAAGATAACGCCAACTTATGAAATACTGGGAACGGGTGTGTTTTACGACAATCAGTCCGCGATCCAATTTTTCCATCTGAGACACAGGCGTGTCTGAAGGCTTTTGTGCATGTCCTACCATCGAGGCTGTGAACATGAGCACAAACGCTAATATAATTGATCTAATATTCATTCAGTTAATTATTTTACAATAATCTTCTTTCCGTTCTTAATATAGATACCATTGCGCTGAGTCTTTTCGACAGCTACACCATCCAGACTGAATGTCTTTCCTGCATTCCCATTACCAACTCTCACGTCGTCAATACCAACAGTATTTGTGACACGGAGAATGCCTTCCTTCTGCAACAAGTTGGAGGTATCCCAATAGAGCCCCTCTGGAAGAGCCGGCAGATTGATTGCCGTAGGTGTGCCACTGAAGGACTTGGCAGTCCACATCACGAACTCATCTCCATTTTCAGGAACAAAGCCTTCTCCCAATTCCACATTCAACTCTCCGTTGAAATCGAAATTGCTGCCAACAACTACCCACGAACGGGAATACGGATTACCTGTATTGCTAAAAATAATCAAGTTCAACTTCGAACCATTATACATATTGAGGAAGCCCGTAGTTGTAATGGATCCATAACGGCGAGAGGATGAAAAATTGCCAGGCTGCAACACACCGCCACTATTGAAGCGGATATTGCCCACTGTGCCTTGGCCTGTAAGAGTCGCATTATCCTGAACAGAAGCGACAGCCGAACCGAAGAGCGAAGTGGTTAGTTTTGTATTATTCAATCCGATATTTCCGCCACGGAAGGTGTATTCATTGGCAGCCAAGGCTTTGGAGAAGGTCCAGGAACCATCGCCATCCTTAAATACATTCACCTTCCCCTCAAACGAACCGTTAAAACTGACATCTTTGTTGTTTCCTCCCACAGTAAGATTCCCGGTAAGACTCAGTACACCTGAGCCAGCAAGACTACCCAAAATGAGATTGCGAGTACCACCCGTAAATGTTACCCCACTCGAGATGTTCAGCGTAGCTTTAGGCAAACCGTTATTATTTTCCCAACTGAATACGGGATCATAGCTCTTATCCCATTTTACGGTATGTGCCACGAGTGTTCCTTCAAACTGGCTCCAATTGCCTTGCAAATAGTTTCTCACCCAAGGGGCATAGACATGAAGCGTTCCTTTTCCTGTAAGACGGCCTTTATAATTACAGCGTCCGTCAAGATATACCGTACCCGTACAGCCCTCAGGAACCTCCCAGTTTGCATTGCTGGTCGAATAGGAATAAGTATCATATGGATCATTAACCGTCACACTAGAACCATTAAAGACAATCAGGTCAGGCACCGAATGAACACCTCCCGCTTCGTTGATGTTCACCGAACCGGCATCGATATAGAGTTTATCGAAGGCATTACCCGTTCCAAGTGACAAGGTGCCATTACCTGTCTTGTGAATCTCAGAAGCCATGGAAGAACTTAGCCGTTTCACAGCACCTGTTTGATAGAATGTCACACCTGTAGGAACCTCAATCGTTCCGCCATTACCTTGCACCGTTATCACATGAGTAGATTGGAGTGTCTGACTGGCAGCGAGTGTACCGCCATTTATATAGACCTTATTGGATACTCCGCCGAAGGCACCGTAGTCCACTCCATCATTATTGGCCAGTTTTGCCACCGTTACTATTCCATCATTCAGATAGGTAACACCCGTATATTTATTAACACTATTGAAAGTCACATTTCCAGAACCATTCTTCGTAAACGAAACATCACCAGCAATTGCCTTACCGCTGAAAGTATAGTTCAGAGAATTATTGTTGAAGGTTACGCTGGCAGGATAGACATCACGCACAATATTGACGGTTGTCTGAGTGGCATTGTCATTGAACTCCACGGCATCACCCGAAACGAAGGCACTGGTATTGTTTCCGCTCTTAAAGTTCTCTGTTTCATTAAGATTCCAGTCAGTATTAACGCCACCATCCCATATCAGGCTGGTTGCATCGCGCAACGGCTTTATCTGGAGTTTCAGTTTTCCTCCTTCATACGTGATGCTGGCATCCTGACCTTCCAGTCCGACAACTTCGATATCGGAAACATTACCGTTGATTGAGCCAACTTCACCAAGTTCATAAGTTCCCATTTCCAATTTAGAACCAGACTGAGGAACAATCTCAAATACTGGTGTGTTGTATTCAGGACCATATTTCCAATCCTTCTTTTCAACAATCAGCGTGGTCACCTTCAGTTTATCGGCAGTTCCGTCGTTATTTACATCCATCACCACACGCGAACCAAAGTTCATCTTTAACTCATTGACCTCTACAGTGCCTTTATTGTCAGCACCGCCAGGACGCAGTTTGGAACCATAGTCCATCTCGATACCTTTCTGGAACTTTCCTCCATTAGAATTCAGTTCAGCAAAACGGTTCAGCCATACGCGGCTGTTCTGCATCGTTCCGTCAAAGTTCAGCGTTCCTGCCCATATATCGGTATTGCCACTATAGGTTTCCGTCACATTGGGCAACGTGAGCACACCGTCACCCTGTTTCACCAAACGCATACTTCCAGAGAAAGCACCGCCTGTAAGTGTGTGCGTATAAGTTTCAGTTGTAATATTATTATTGTCATCGTGACCTTGCACCCATGTAGGAGCATTATCAAAGAAGATATAAGGAGCTGCACCAGAAGTCACACTGACCGACATGTTATTGGTCTCGGCCATAAGCACCTGCTTATCATTCAGTGAAGTACCGATACTTCCGCCATTCTGCACTTCAGTACGATCGGTCATCGTCAATGCCGGGGGTGCCATCGTGATGCCTTCCAGTTCACCGAGGAAATAGCTGGCATGAGGGGGCTGGTTGTAGCCGCACATCTGCCACACCATAGCCTGACGGTACTGCATATCGTGCCAGAGGGTATAGTTGCGCCATTCTGTGGGAATAGCTGTCGTATAGATACGTATCGTATTATCAGAGGTACGCGCGATGACTTCCTCACGCCAGTCACCCAAGATATCGCCTTGGAAACTGGGAGTGGCCTTTGTGTCATTATTGGTCAAGCTACCCGTCAGCAATTCAATGTTGCCTTTCCCCATTTTATGAATACGGACTGTAGAGTTTTTTTGCCCTGTTCCATTAAGTGTTTCCTCAAGCAAATCTCCGTCCCAATAGATACGGAAGTTCACATCAAAATCTGTTGAGGGGATTTCGGGAATATGATCATTATAAACCGTACTGATAGGCCTATCATGGCCAGATGCGCCCAAAGCACCAGGAAAATCATTGGAGAAGTTACCACACATGGAACGACCATCATCACTACCAGGAGAACTGCGATAGTAAATCTTACTGGTTGTTGCATCGCGGTAATTATTGTTTGGACGATCCTCATTGCAAGCATAGATTTCCTGTCCGTGCATATAAGGATTGAAGTCAGAGCAATGCTGGGCATCGCCATGGCCTAATCCGATTGTTGAAAGTCCCTTTCCGTTATCATCAATCACCATTGAGCCGAACACGATCTCATCACGTCCGTCCCAATCAACATCGGCAACGCCAAAGTTGTGATAACCCTGTCCGTACCATGGACTGCTCGAATCTTTGCAGTTCCAGCGCCAACGTTCTGTCAACTTATGAGTACTTGCATTCACATCAAGTGCAATCATCTTATGCTGGGTATAGATACCACGAGCCAAGAAGATGCTGGGCTTACGACCATCCAGATAGGGAGCACCGAAGAAATGCTTCGTGGAACGGTGACCATACCCATCACCCCACACAGATTCCAGACTGGTTTCACCATTCTCCAATCTCTTCAAGGGATATTCCATCTGGTCATAGACCTCTCCGGTCTCACCATTCAGATAGAGCAGGTATTCATTACCCTGATAGACAAACCACTGCCCACTGCTTGTTGCAGCCAGATAGTTCTTTGTGGCATCTCCAATGGTAATCACCTCGCCACTGGCAGTATGAATCTTTGTTCCATCAGAAGCGCGTAATACAGCCTCAGCCTTGCCATCCTGGTCCCAATCGTATGCCACGATATTCTGCTCATTGTTCTGGAAGTCGGCCATATTTGGTCCCCAGTCGATCCACCAGAGTTTCTTACCGTTCAGCTTATAGACCTCCATGATGAAGTACTCACCATTATAGCCAGCTTTCTGATAGCTTGTGCCTGCCCAACTCTGATTGTCAAACTTCAGCAATATCTCTATTTCTCCATCGCCATCCACATCAGCACAACAAGCATCGTTGGGAATATAAGTAGAGGTCAGACTCCCATGATCCATAGCCAGTTCAAGATAATTTTGCGCCCATGGAGTTACAGCCTTACTCTTTCCCTGTGCCACGCCACGCACCACAGCCTCCACCTGATAGCTGCTCGAAGTGCTGCCGCCATCATCCGTATAATTGGAAACACTAAGAGGTTCCGAGTTCAGCTTCGTACCGTCGCGATAGATATTATAAGTCACATCATAATATTCCTCACCATAGATTCGCCATGAACAGAAAATACCGCTAGAAGTCTTCATAGCTACCAGTCCGCGATCCAGTTTGTCCATACTTCTCTGTGCATGAACCGACAATGTTGCTGTGATAATCAGCGTTACCGTCAACAAAAACTTTTTGAATGTCATTAATATTTAGGTTTTTAAGTTTTCAGATGCTTCGCCTACGGCGAAATTAACGCTGCAAAGGTAAGAAAAAAAAGCGAAGGGGGAATTTAAAAGGTCAAAAACTATAGTAAAATTGTTATTATTCCAAGTATTTCCGTCAGAAGGCTACTTCTAAATAACGGAATAACAGTAAAAAAGGGTAAGTGAAAAAACGACCTGTTTTGCAATACTAAATTGGCACTATTAAATAGCATATAATCCATACATAAGTACCCACATAACCGTTGTTGGTAAAGGTTATGTGGGTACTTTTAGAGGGATTTCGAAACAGCTACTCCTTATCTGATGATCTTCTTGCCATTCCGAATATAAATGCCTTTAAGGCCAGGTTGCTCCATACGCACTCCACTCAGCGTATAGACGGCATCTTTGCAAGTTGTTGACGAAACGGTCTGGATGCCTGAAACCACAGTCTCATAATCAAACTGATAGCCTATCTGACGCTCATAAGCCACAGACGTAGATTTCAGTTTAAGGAAGGTAATCTCAGGGAGTGAACCGTCGGCTTGTCGTTCTCGCAACATTTGTGTTCCGTCAAGGCTCTCAAAGTCAGATGAGGAAAGGCTGATAGTAGGCAGGAATGTATTGTTCTCCAAAGTGCAGAGGGTTTCGCTGATATATGCATAACTTGCTGTACGCGCTCCGTAGGAAAGGTTATTTTTCAGTACGTGGTCATAGCCGTCAACATCCTTAGCATCAGCCTTTGTTCCGATTGACTCACGATTCACCATATTGTAATTCCGATTGTTCTGATAGGCAGAATTGTTATACCAATTATTACCGCCTAAATGATGGTTTGCATAGATACCATTCTGTTTATTCTTCCAAGCGATACAGTTCTTAATCGTGTTACGGGGAATAGGGTTCGTTTTAGTGTAGTCGCCCATACCATAGCCGCCACCTTTGATGCCTGTGCCGTCACCACGAGAGGTGAGATTGGCATCATAGCCATTCTCCCAAGCCCAGCAACTATCAACTACTACAGCTGCATAATTGGTAATCAAATCGTAGCCGTCATCACTATTGCGCCAAGCACGACAACCGCGAATCACATTGTTGGCATGAGCAGAACTGTTCAAATGGAAGCCGAAACCGTCGCAGTTACCTCCGGCACCGTTTTCTGAAACGGGATCGTAATTATTATAGGCATCGCAGTTAAGTACCAGATTGTTGCTGCCGCGCGTGAAATAGATACCTATTCCCATTCCGTCGTGGATGTTCACTTGTTCGATGATGCAATTACTGCCACCACGCATAGAGATGTTTTCGCTCTGTGTGTGGCCGGTGATGGTCACCTGAATACCGATAATATCGAACTTCTTCAAACGCCAGTAATTGCCCTTCACATAGAAGCCGCTGACACGCTTCTCGGCAGGTTTCACCAGCGAGAGGTCGATTACGGCCTTCTCGTTTTCATAGCCTGTGATGGTGATAGGCTTCGTAGCCGTACCACTGGCCGTCAAATTATACACACAAGCATAGAGATTGTTCTCCTGATAGCCCATAATCTCCGACTCTGTAGGCTTATAGGTTCCTTCACGCAGATAGATAGTGGTACCTGCAGTAGCCTTACTGATGGCTTGCCTCAAGGTAAGGAGCGGTGCATCGATGGTTCCGGCATTGGAATCATTGCCCGAAGGCGAAACATAATAGTCGGCAGCCTGTATGGCTACTACTGCCAACAAAAGCGTGGTAAATAATGTAAATCTCTTCATCATCAGTTTTTAAGTTTGCTGCAAAGATACGGGAAAAACGCGAAAACACCAAATATCAGAAACGAAAAGATTCCCCCGCAGTCAGTCTGCGAGGGAATCTTTATATGAAAGGATTCCTATAGAATCCGTCTTGATTCAAAGATTAGCGAACGATGAACTTTTTGCCCTGCTTCACATATACACCAGCCTTCAGGTTCTTAGCATTCACCTGAACACCATTGAGGTTGTAAACAGGAGCATTGTGGTCAGAAATTGTCTTCTGGTCGCTGGTGAAAATCTCATCAATACCTACAGTACCAGGAGTCAGCACAAGAACGCGAGACAAAGCTGTGTCAACACGGTAGAGCTGGAAGGTCTCTGTTCCCTTATAAACCTCACTAACATTTGAACGGTTCATTGCAATATACTTTTGAGTTGCTTCAGCCTCTGTGGCAGCTTCAACGAAGACATTATCCGTTGCGCCACGGCCATAATTGGTGATCTTACTAACAACGATGAAATCATCATCGGTAAGGCCGTCAACACCAAGAGTCGTATTGTTCAAACGGATGTTACCGTAACCTACACCTGCTGGGTCGTAAGATTCATCATCACCGAGTACACCAGAATGGCAAAGACCCACATTAAGATACATCTTCAAGTTTGTTGTTCCAGCAGCATCATAGTCAGCCTGAGAAAGACCACTATTACCAACGGCAGGCCACCAAGTATAAACAGGTGCGAACAAAGTATGTGCTGTCAAGCTATCCAATTTAGATTGCATAAACTTGAAGCGACGGATACCGTCACCAACGTAGATTGGATCGCCACCTTCAACAGCCTGCACATGGCCAAATGCCTGAACAAAGGTCGTATCACCAACTTCAGTACCTTTCACCCACTTGAAGCGCATTGCATCACCACGACCTGTCCAGTTGCTCTCTCCTGAAGTGTTAGTTGCCTGAAGAGCATCAACCTCAGTAAAGCCAAGACCTAACAACTCATCTGCAGTTTTATGCTGAAGATCAATATCATGCTTAATAGTAAACGACTGATCATTCACAATAGAAGTCGTGCCATTGGCATAGCCCAAAGCTTTTGTCGTAACTGTCAGCGTTCCTTTTTCTGTCAATTCAACTAATGCGCCGTTGTTCTGGTTATTCAGTGTGAAGTCGCCAGCACCAGACTCTGATTTGAAGCTGAAGTCCATAAATACTTCGGGAGACAGAGGAATGGAGGTATTATCAACAGAGAACTGATAGGTTTTAGCATAACCCTCAGAAGCAGAAACGATAGCATACGTAGGAGAAGGCAGAACAATCGGAGTACAATCAACTTCTGCGGTTACTTTTTCAGAAGTCATAGTACCTGCAGTGGTGTAAGCCTCGATAGTTCCAGAGGTTGTGGTTGTATAGACATATGCACCAGGTACATCACCGGCATCATAGTAGGAAACCGTTTTTTCTGTTCCATCAGTACCCTTGAAATGAAGAGTCTCACCTTGCATGAAAGAGATTGTGTAAGTGCGCTCTGACATGTTCAGACCCGTCATGGCAATCACGGGCTTATTAGCATAGTCACCAGGAATGCTGACAACGATATTATCAACATTCGTTACAGACTGATAACGGGCATTCATAATATAAAGACCTGTAGCATACATATTGGCATCTTCTGCCATAATCTTACTACCCTTATAGGAGAACTCTGCATCACTGAAACTTGTGAACTCATAGCTAACCTCGCGAGTAGCAATGTTCACATTAAGCGTAACATTGTACCAGTCACCAGCGACGGGATCAAAAGTTACAGTAGAGTCGTTATTAATGAACCAGCCAGTTACAGCTGCTAAAGTACTATTCTGAGAAACCTCAAAAAGACAGTTGGGAGACAGCTTGGTATAGTTGGCATAGGTACCACTCTTTGCGCCATTAGTCAATTCACAAGCTTCACTTGAGAAAATGGCAATAGTACCGTTACACTGTTTATTATTCAGCTGATTACCAAAGGCCTGAATCTGGAAATCAATGCTGACATTATATTCGGTTAATCCATCTTTTGCAGGGTCAAAAATACCTTCACCCCATAAACAGTGAGCAGAACGGCCATTATCCGTGTTAACGAAGGAAAGATACTTTCCTTCTTTGTCACCTACTATGGTCGCATAGGTCTTTTGCGCATTACCATTAACAGTCCATGTGGAAGGAACCGATCCAGATTCATAATTCTCAGAATAGAGAATACGATCAGCATGGGCATTGATGGCGAACATAGCCATTAGAGCCGTACATAATAAGTAAATTTTTCTCATAATTTTGTTGTTTAAATTAATAATTAGGTTCTGTTATTTTCTTCTTATTTGCACCCAAGAGTGCACTTTTACACTCTTGGATGCAAAGATACTGATTAATTTGCAAATTAGAACTATAAATTCTGATTTTTAAATATAAATTTTTGTCCTTGATTACCAACCAGGATTCTGTGTCAGAGCACCACCAGACTTCAGAATTTCGCTCTGAGCCAAGGGGAAGAGATACATCTTATCATCCCAGTAAGAACGCGTGCTTGTATCACTCTGTGGCGTATAGGTGAAGGTACCATCTGCATTCTTTGTGATACGCATTGACTTGATGGTACGGTACTTTTGTTCACCAGCCACCTTCCAACGACGCAGATCATAGAAGCGATGTCCTTCGAAAGCCAGTTCCACGAAACGCTCATTCTGCAGACGCTCCTTAAACTGATTTGCATCCAAACCCGTAGCCAAGTTTGGCTGCTTTGCACGTGCACGGACCACATTCAAAGCAGCTGCGGCGGTCATGCTCAGGCCAGAAGAAGTCTCGTAGCCACTTCCAGTATAATTAAGCATAGCCTCTGCATAGTTCAGATAGAATTCTGCCAATCGGAAAATTACCCAATGATGACGCTCTGTGGTTGCATTGAGAGCACCAATAGTAAGGCTCTTGTTTACATACTTTTTCAGATAATAGCCTGTAGGAGTTGCATAAGTGATAGGCAGGGCATTGGCTCCACCGATGAAAGTCTCCAGAGTCTCATTAGGCCACTGTTCGCCATTCACAGCGACTGTCATTGCCAGACGTGCATCGCGGTTAGCATAAGGATTCTGCGGGTCGTAGCCACTGTCAGCATCAGTAATGGCCTTACCATTCGTCATCTCATAGGCGTCAACCAAATTTTGTGTAGGACAGTTACCACCGCCGGCATTCTCCAGACCAATTGGGAAATTATACTTCTCAAAAGTGTTAGAGGCCGAAACGATACGACGAACGAGGATACATTCTTCTGAGTTCTGCCAGTTGTCCTTCTGGAAAAGAGCGCCATAATCAGCAGAAAGTTTCATACCACGAGCACGGCATGTGTTGATAAGCTCCAAGTTATCAAGGGCAGCCTGATGCCAACGTTCTCTATCATTGTTCGGGTTGAACAACGGACTCGCATAATAGAGAGAGGCACGGGCCTTCAGTGCAAGAACGCAAAGATTGTTCACACGACCAGTCTCGTTCTTACTCTTCAGCTGCATGGCACCAAGGTCAGAATAATCCTTGACAATGGTGTCCTGAATAGCCTTACATTCCGAATTGATAAACTGGAATACTTCATCAGAAGTAGCACGAGGCTGTGAGTTTATCTCCGTGGCATCCATTGTAGTGGTGATAAGAGGCACACCACCAAAAGAACGCACCAATAAGAAATAATAGTAGGCGCGCAGGAAACGAGCCTCAAACTGCAAATTCTGATACTGGTGAAGCTCTGCCTTATAGTCGAGGTCTGTGAGATAGTCCTCGAAAGTCTGATCCTTGAATTCAGTCAGGAAAAGGTTAGCATAACTGATACCACGCCAGCACTTGGTCCAAAGAGAAGCGTCATTGTTGTTACTGGCACTCCAGCCACCATCGTAGAACTTCTCAATGGCATTACCTGAATGGCTATAGACCGACTCATCGGTAGCAGATGCCAGCAAAGCTCCGCTATAGTTACCGAAGTCATAGTCCAAATCATTATAGACCGATGTGACCAAGCCTGCAGAACGGGCAAAGGTGGTCTTCACATAGTCCTCGTCAAAGACACTATACTCCTTGTAGTCCATTTTGTCACCACAAGATGCAAGCGCAAGCATTACAACAGCGAGGCTTATTATATTCTTGATTTTCATATCCTTCTTGTTTTAGATGATTTTGTTATACAAGCGATTAGAGTGTTACAGAAAGTCCAAACACTACACTGCGATTGAGCGGAGCTGCAATGCCATAAGAAGCAGCATCCACTTCATCGAGGTGGTCAAAAGTGAATAGGTCAACACCACGTACATAGAGTTTGGCAGCATCGACAATCTTCAAGGGCTGAAGTACAGCCTTTGGCAGATGATAATAAAGCTCAATGTTGCGAAGCTTCAAATAAGAACGGTCACGCAACCAGTAAGAACTGGTTTGATAGTTATTGGCATTACTCTCAGAACTCAGGCGTGGGAATTCTGCATTCGCATTATTGTTCTCGGGACTCCAACGCTTGTCGTAAACCTGCTGAGCCAAAGAACTGTTATTGATGAGTCCCCAATAGTAACCCTGTGTGTTAAGCACAGCGCTGTAGCGGCCAACGCCCTGGAACATAGCATCCACACCAAGTCCCTTCCACTCCAATCCGAGATGGAATGAATAATAGAGTTCCGGTGCTGTTACACTATAACCAATCTTCACCTTATCGTTGGCATCTACCAAACCGTCACCATTAACATCTTTATAACGAATATCACCAGGACGTACGGTTGTAAAGGTCTGACGTGGAGCAGCATCAATCTCAGCCTGAGATGTGAACAGGCCCTCAGCAACCAAACCGTAGATAGAGTTCAGAGGATTGCCAGTCTGAACGAGGTTATCGTAGGCACGGGGCTCTTCAGCCATATCCTTAATCTCAGACTTAGCCAGAGTCATATTTCCACCAATATTAAATTTCAAATCGCCAAAACTATGGCTGAAGTTGAGGGCGGCATCAATACCCTTCTGATCAACAACACCTTGATTCACATATGGAGCGCCGAAACCAATCATAGAGGTATAAGCACCGGCACCTGAGCACCAGATGTCATAGCGATGATTATTGAAATAATCAAGTTCCAGAGTCAATCCCTTGAAAAGGGTTGCATCAAGACCAATATTAAACTTACGGGCTTTCTCATGAGATGGTGCCACTGCTGCCATCGTTCCGAGGGTTGTTGTGCCATAGATATCCTGAGCAGCTGTAGCATCAACAAAATAGTAAGCTGAAGCACCGCTGATAGAATAGCTCTGAGTATAATAAGTCCACACATCCATATCATCACCTGGCAGATAGTCGGCATTGAGTATACCAAACGAAGCACGGAGCTTCAGATAATCAAGCCAATTTACATCTTTCAGGAAATTCTCTTTGGAAAGCACCCAAGCAGCTGAAATTGTTGGAGAGAAACTCCACTTGGTGTCGGGAGCCAAACGACTGCTACCGCTATACACGAGTGCGAGGTCAGCCAGATACTTTCCCTGATAGCCATAGTGTGTCCACCATGAATAGTTCTGCCGATATACGGAACTGTTTCCACCATTAGTATGCTGGTAGTCATAATCCCACTTCAACTGGCTATATAGATAGTGATTGCCAAAACTGCGGTCGAAATTAAGTCCGCCAGCAGCCGTAAGACGACGGGCAAAGGCTTTAGTAGCCGCACTCTTACTCATCTCAGTACGTTCACCTCCAGAGAAATAGGTACCCTTGCTGAACACACCATTAGTCCATACTGCAGGATAGCTACCGTAAACATAGGTCTTACTATGATCCTCATAAAGTGTGCTATAAGTATCGTAGCCCAATTTCAAGAAGAAACCAAGACCTTTAATCCAAGATGAGAGATCCTGTGAAAGGGTCATGTCAGCATAAAGTCCACGCTCATGGGTCTTATAATAGGCAGCATCGGTTGAAAGTGCCACGGGGTTGAGCGTTCCTGCCCATGTGGAATTACCACCCCAGTCACCATTCTCACTCTTAATAGGGAATGCTGCAGAAGGCAGATTATAAATATTATTCCACAAATTAGCCTGACTACCAGGCTGAGAAGCCTCACTGAGAATACCCAGCAGGTTAACCTTCAGCATAGTTGAAGGCGTGAGGTCGATATCAAGATTCACCCGGAGATTACCACGAACGTACTTATCTTGAGTGCTATAACCTTCTGTTTCACCTGGACTCTTAATAAAGCCTTTATCTGAAAGGAGGTTCAAGGCTGTATAATAGCGGAAACGCTCACCACCACCAGTGAAGTCAACACCGACTTTATTCGTAACGCCATGATGACGGAATGTCTCATCAACCCAGTTCACACTTGGATATTGGAAAGGATATTCACCACTCTGGAAAGCATTCATAGCATTAGCATCATAACGTACAGCTTTACCCTCATTGGTCAAAGCCTCGTTGATAGCTGCTGCATAAGTTGGACCATTAACAAATTTAGGACGGTTTGTCTGATAGTTAATAAGATGATCATAGTGAACAGACATCTCATTACTATTATACTTACCACGCTTAGTTGTAACAAGAACAGCTCCGTTAGCGCCCTTATAACCATAAAGAGCCGTAGCCGCAGCATCTTTAAGAATAGTCACGCTTTCTACTTCCTCTGGAGTCACGACTGTAATATCACGCTCCACCCCATCTACGAGAATAAGCGGAGTGCTGGTGCTCAGACTCTGAAGGCCACGAATGTAGAACGTGGGGTTCTGAACGAAATAAGAGCCTGTACCATCGAGTGAAATCAAACCGTTACCCTGACCGATAATGGAGTTGCCGATGTTCTTAGCAGAGCGCTTATCAACAGTCTCACGGGTGATAACTGAAGCTGCAGCCGTGCTCTGTTCACGAGTGAACACCTTTTGTGCACCTACGTCAATGCTCTGGTCTGCAAAGGCATCGCCCGTCAACATTGTACTGTCTTGCTGTGCAGCTGCCGGCAGGCAGATGCCTGCAAGCAGTGTCAGCATGAATATATTTCTTTTCTTCATATAATTGTCAATTATTAAATGTTAAATTGTCAATTGTTCATTATCACCATCCTGGATTCTGCACAATTCCGTAACCCTTGTTCAGCTCAGTTACTGGCAGCGGGAAGAGGAACCATTTCTTTACCTCATTAGAATTAGGATCAAGATCCCACATCACACGACGACGGTTTTGGAGGGTGAACTTCTCATACTTGAAGTGATCAGGCTCTGCTACACCGTTATCTTTGTCGGTACCCAGATATGGGTTGTAATTCTCCACATACTCACCCATTACATTCTGAAGACGAGTAATCTTTAAACCATGAAGTTCCTTACACATCCAGTCAGAACGCTTGTAACGGATCATATCATAATAGCGGTTGTTACTCATACCAAGTTCACAGGCACGCTCACGAAGGATTTCCTCAATAAGCAGGTCTTTATCAGAACTTACGGCAGGTGTATATTGCTCCAGATTTCCAAGACCAACACGAGCACGCACGCGATTCACACAGTTCAAGGCTCCGGCAATATTGCCAGTCTGCGCAAGTGTCTCTGCCCACATCAGCAACATTTCATCATAGCTCAAATATACCCAGTGCATATATTTACGATGGTATTCCTCGCCAAGATAGTACTTAATAGTACCCATACCTGTTGAGAATTTAAAAGTAAGCTGCTCTACAATCTCACCAGTTGTTTTAGCAATATTCTGACCAGCATCATTACCACCTGTCCAAAGCTCATAAATGTCACCAGAGGACTTTCCAGTAGTCCAGTCAAGCGTAATCTGCTGTCCGTTAACAATGGCATTCTCATAAAGACGTGGGTCGCGGATTGCATATTTTGCCATCGTGCGACGACCAACCTTAATAACAGGACTGTAGAAAATCTGTCCGTCAGCATTCAATCTTTGATTGCTGGCATTGAGCAGTGCACTTGTAGGTTCTTTTCCAAATACAAAAGGCTCGCCCGAAGACCAGGGGAACATCTCCATATACTCCACTGTGGGGCAATAAGAATTACGACCAATACCTACCCAGTTCCACCAGGCGTATGTACCTTGTGAACCGTAAACAGTAGCTACACGAGTGGAATGGATAACCTCTTTACTACCCTGCAAGATATAGCCCATACGATAAGCCTGACGATAGCCGTCAGCGCTTTTCTCCGTAGCCTGATTCAGCTGATAGAACTTACCGGCAGTTCCTAGAGTTAGACTTGTGGGATCGCTTTCGCCGTTGGCAGCGAAGAATTCACGGCAGGCCTTTTCAGCACGCTCCCAACGACTCTGCTGGAAGTCACCATACCAAACGAGACTATCCTGCTCGGCCTGAGTAGAGCCTCCGAAATAAGGCTGACTAGCATTATAAAGAGGTGAAGCTGCAATAAGCAATATCTTAGCCTTCAAGGCACGTGCACCAGCTGCTGTCCAGCGACCTGTATTGTTATAGGCATCGGTGTCGGTGGTATTGCCGTCCCAAGCCCAACGCAGATGAGGAATAGCCTCATCAAGAAGGCCAACCATATAATTTACAGTCTTTTCAATGCTGGCACGTTTCAGATTTGTGTAATCACCCTCTGTGCCCGTATAAGCTTTATCAACGATGGGAAGACCACCATAAACGCTAAATAGATCGAAGTAACGAGCTGCAATCAGACATTTAGCTTGCGCTGCAATACTGGCCCTCTCTTCATCACTGAGATCAGGAACTCGATCAATATTCTCAAGCAGCAAATACCCCTGACGAACAGCTTCCCATACTTTATCACTAGTAAAGCCTATCAGTGCATCATTATTAGCGGAGAGCGTATTGCTATAATAACTATTGTAGATAGCCGTACCATTCCAATGGATCTGGTAACAATCGGTAAGACCATCAAGTTTTCCTTGATAACTGTTCTGACTAGTTGGAAGGCCTGACGCGTTAGAGAAAGGCAAACCGTAGTACTGCATTCCATAGATACCCGTCAGGAACTGACGTGTGTATTCGGCGCTATTAAAAACCGTATCAATGGTAACCGTTCCTCCCGGTGCCTTCTCAACAAAACTGTCACCCACCTTGACATCATCTGTACATGCAATGAACATACTAGCAGAAACCAAGGCGATGGCGGATGCGTTGAATATATGTTGTAGTTTCATAATTACTTTCTTTTTTTACATTAAACCGTTTTCTCCATTAGAACGCCACTTTCAGACTAACTGTATAAGAACGCTGCAAAGGATAAGAAGGAGCATTACTTGCACGTGTCTCAGGATCACCCCAGAGGTACGGCGAGAAGGTCAGCAGATTATAAGCACTTAGTGCCAACTGAAGTTGGTTCAGACCCAGTTTCTTCATGAAAGGAAGATTGAAGTCATAGGCCAACTGAATAGTCTTCACTCGGAAATATTTAGCATCTTTCTCATAAAGAGTGGAATTAGCATAGTTCTGATCTCCATTAAGCCATGTTGCTCGCGGATACTCTGCATCCTGACTTGGATTATTTACTGTCCAAGTGTGGTCAAGGTGATATTTCAAAAGACCGCCATCAGTATTGGTACTAGCTGCCTGGAAAGGACGACGGAACACGTCGGATATCACACGGCTTACATTCCATGCACCTGTCATCTGTGTATTGAATGACCATCCCTTCCACTGGAATCCAATCGTAAGACCAGCAATATATTCAGGATCATCAGTATAAGCATTACCACGGAAAGCATCGTTTCCATCTATTTTACCATCTTTGTTCATATCAACATATACGGCATCACCGGGTTCGAGATTAGCCACGAACTGTGTGGGGAATGCACTACCGAATTCCTTTTCATAGTCTGCTTCAGCACCTGCATAATAATACTTCCAGAACTTATAGAGTGAGCGGGAACCGATACGCTGACCGCGCTGATACATATAGTCATAAGCCTGAGGTGCTTCATACATCTCAATAATTTCATTCTGGTTATAGGATACATTCAGCTTAGCCCAGTAACGGAAATCTTTACCAATCTTATCATTCCAGTTCAGTGAGGCTTCCCAACCCCAACTCTTCACTTCACCAAGGTTCGTATAAGGTACAGTGAAACCGAGAATAGAAGGAGCTGTCATATCCTGAATCAAAATGTCTTTACGATGCTCTCGATAATAGTCGAACACGCCGCGAAGACGATCTCCGAAGAAATTCACATCAATACCATAGTCTTGCTTGAAGGCTGTCTCCCAGGATACGTTAGGATTGTTTTTAGCTGCTTCAACGGCACCCTTACTGACTGTTCCGTTTTCAACACCGAAGTCATAAGCATAGGGATTGGCATCCTTACCAATACGTTCTGCAAGAGCAGTGGTGTTTACATAATAAGGATCGGGCACATACATGAAACGGCTACCACCAATCTTATCGTTACCGACAAGACCCCAAGAAGCACGGAATTTCATGAAGCTGAAGATTTTCTTGAGTGGCTTAAAGAATGCTTCGTCACTGATAACCCATCCAACAGAACCAGCAGGGAATACGCCGAAGCGCTTACCAGGAGCAAAGTTCTCAGATCCATTGTAACCAATGTTGAACTCAGCAATATAACGGTTATTCCAGTCATAGGTTAAACGTCCAACAAGTCCTACGTAAGTACGCGGGATATCAGAATAAGCTCCACTAATGTAGTATTCCTTACTTTGGTTGTAAAGAGCTAAGGCAGAAACTGTGTGTTTACCAAAAGCACGATTGTAATTAGCAGATGCCTCAACATACCAGTTACGGCCATGACCACTAACAGCTGTAGAATATGCAGGAGGTTCATTCTCAGAATTCTTACGATAAAGAATATCCTCTCCATTTGCCTGAAGCACGGGTGTGTAATTAGCCACGCTTGCAGTAATTGTACGACGAGAAGCGAAGGAACTATTATATGAACCCTTTAATTTGGCAGACAGTCCTTTGGTAATGAAATCCAGTTTCTGGTCGAGAATCAAGTCGAAACTTAACTTGTTGGCATTGTCCTGAAATGCACCGGGCTGATAAGCATAATATGTCATTGGTGAAGATCCAACAAATGGCAACATGTTATCAGGATTCTGCTCAAAATTCAGGTTATCCGTCGTCGATGCTGAATTCACGATGTAACGTCCATCAACAATACCAGGACTTACAAACGGAGTAGCCTGATAGATAGCCTTAATCATACCACCAGAACCTTGACCCGTACGAGGAGAGCTCTTATCGTCCACCTTACCAGCAACGTTCACACTCAGCAAAGTAGTCTTTGTGACATTCAAGTCAATGTTTGCACGATAGTTGAAACGCTGATACTGATATCCGAAGTCATAACCTGCACCAAACTGCTTAAACAAACCATCCTGGGTAAACATACCAGCTGAAATAAAATATTTCACCTTATTATTACCACCAGAAATATTAATATTGTGCTGCTGCTGAAGTGTTATGTCCTTCATGATATAATCAGCCCAATCCATACTCGGGAAACGAACAGGATCGCTACCCGTAGCAAACTTCTGGATCACATAGTCGGAGAAAACAGGAGCCTGACCGTCGTTGGCACGCATCTGATTATAGAAAGAAGCATACTCGCTAGAGTTAGCCAATTCTACCATCTTTGTAGGAGTCATTGCTGAGAAAGTAGCATTCGCAGTAATACGTGCCTTACCTTCAGCACCACGCTTTGTAGTAATCAGAATAACACCATTTGCACCACGAACACCGAATACAGCTGTTGCTGAAGCATCCTTCAGCACAGTAATACTTTCAATTTCGTTGGGGTCAATGTCCCACATCTCACGCTCCACGCCGTCTACTTGTACAAGAGGATTTGCATCCACCCAAGTAGCCTTACCACGGACGAAGATACTAGCTGCATCACTACCCGGCTCACCTGAGTATTGAACGGTGGTCACACCCGAAAGCTGACCGGCAAGCACGTTGTTGACAGAAGAAACTGGCGTGCGCACAAGGTCTTCGTTCTTCACGCTGGAGAGTGCACCGGTAACCGTAACCTTCTTCTGCACGCCGTAAGCGACGACCTCCACGCCTTCCAGAACCTGAGAGTCATCCTGAAGTGTTACCTTCATGCCGTTGGCTGCGGTCACGGTTTGTGACTTCATACCCACATACGAAATAGTTAACTTTGTACCGGGCTTTACATTGAGCGTAAAGTTTCCGTCAAAGTCAGTCACTGTACCCTGAGTGGCAGCACCACCCACGATAATTACACTGGCGCCAATAACTGGTTCGCCTTGACTGTCAACAACAGTACCTGAGATCGAGCCTTGCTGCTGAACTTCATCAACAGCTGCCGATGCATGCGATACACCCATGGGTGACCACAACATGGCCGCACAAATCATAGCTACAGGGATAACAGTCCCTTTTAGTAACCTTTTTTTGTTCATATATATTTAAAAATTAATAATAACGCAGTTAGGTTAGACTACCTTAGATAATAAAAGAATGTTTTTAAGCTTAAATTTTCGGCAAAAGTAAGTCAAAAAATCGACAGGAACAAATTTAAAAGCAAAAAAGTCATAAAATAAGGGTGTTTTGTCAATTATCCAAGTAATAAAAGAAGCCGTCCTGCAAAACAAGACGGCTTCTATAATATAATAAGGTGAAAATTAATCTTCAACCACGATTGGCTTATACTTAGGAACGAGGGCTTTCATGATACACCAACCTATCAGGTAAGCCACGGCGCAGATGCAGAACACCACCATATAGGCTGCGGGCTTGCCTTCGAATCCGAAGAAGGTGAAGTTGGCACCCTGTTCTGCTGCCCAGTCGAAGAACTTACCGGAACCCAGGTTGATAGACATAGAACCGATACCGCCAGCCATTGTACCAAGGCCAACAATCGTACCGATGGTGCTCTTGGGGAACATGTCACCGATGGTAGAGAACAGGTTGGCACTCCAAGCCTGGTGTCCGGCACCCAGCAGACCAATCAGGATGGCAGGCCACCAGGCGCTATAGGCACCTAAGGGCTGGGCGAAGAGTCCGAGCACAGGGAAGCAGGCAAAGATAAACATGGCACGCATACGGCCCAGATAAGGATTCATGCCCTTCTTTTCCACGAAATAGGTAGGCAGGTAACCACCGCCGATACTGAGGATGGTCACAATGGCATAAAGGGTGAATATCAGCGCAATACCCATGGCAGAGTCGCTGGTATATCCATACTGGTCGCTGAAATAGGCAGGCGCCCAGAAGAGGAAGAACCACCACACACCATCGGTCATGAACTTACCAACGAGGAACGACCATGTCTGCTTGAACGTGAAACACTTCCAGAAAGAGATAGTTTTCTCTTCTTTCTGTTCAGCACGCCCCTGAATAGCAGCTATATCATTGTCTTGTTCTATATAGTTTAACTCCGCCTGATTGACACGGATATTCTTGACAGGTTTGTCATAAAGCCATGCCCAAAGGCCCATCCAGATAAAACCTAATGCACCAATGATGATGAATGCCATTTCCCATCCCCAAGCACGAGCGAGCAGAGGAATTGTGGCAGGAGCAGCAAGTGCACCTACTGAGGCACCACTATTAAAGATAGAAGTTGCGAAAGCACGGTCTTTTTTAGGGAAATACTCTGCTGTTGCCTTAATAGCTGCTGGGAAGTTACCTGCTTCACCGACAGCAAGAATCAGACGACAAGAGAGGAAAAGCCATACGCTGATGGTCGCAATAGCTACAGCAGCATCGGAGCCAGCCTGTACAGCACGCAGAGCAGCGATAGAATCATAACCTTCTATCTGCATAGCAACCCAGCCGCAACCAGCATGAAGCACGGCACCGAGTGACCATACGAAAATGGCTATAAGATAACCTTTCTTCGTTCCCATCCAGTCAATGAACTTACCTGCGAAAAGGTTAGCAATGGCATAGAAGAGAGAGAAGAGACCGGTAATCGTACCATAATCGGCATCTGTCCAATGGAACTCTGGCGCAATAAAGTCTTTCCATGTCAGGGAGAGAACCTGCCGGTCCATGTAGTTAATAGTCGTTGCCAAAAAGAGCAACCCGCAAATCACCCAACGAAAGTTGGACATCTTAGTAGTTTGAACAGCATTCATATTTATTTAATTAAGATTTTAGAATTAAGAATTAAGAGTTATTGCTTTGCAATTATTAATTAAGAATTAAGAATTATGAATTTTCTATTTCCATGTTTTTATGTTTGGTTTTAATAATGGAGACAAGGAGACGCTTGATTTCTTCACCATCCGTGAAAATAGAATTGAACTGTTTTTCATCTATGTCATTAACTGTTCTAAGCAAACGAAGCCAATAAAGGGTCTCGTTGCACTCTTTTAACGAGATGTATAGCTTCGCCAGAAAATCATTGTCACTAATGGCACATTCTGCTTCAGCGAAATTAGCTCCAATGCTCATTCCACTGCGAACCAATTGATCGGTAGCAAAGCGGCCTTTTCTTTCCTTATCCAAGAAGCGACACAAATTAACGACCCTTGCTGCAAACAAGAGGCATTTCTCATCGACCATCTTGCCGAAATCGCTCATAGAATAATTCTTAATTGTTAAATGATAATCGGCGAAGCCGACAATTCTTAAATCTAAATTCTTAACTCTTAATTGATATTATTTAATATCGATGACAGGGATATTGTCTTTGTCGTTATAATAGAGGTTCTCACCGGCCATACCCCAGATGAAGGTATAGTAGTAGGTGCCTGCAGCAGCATGCATGCTCCATTCAGGAGACATGATAGCCTGATCATTGTGCAGCCATACCACGCGGCTCTCCTCCGGCTGTCCCATAATGTGAGCAATGGTCTGCTCCTGAGGAAGATTGAAATAATAGTAAGCCTCAATGCGACGTCCATGGGTATGAGGCGGCATCGTGTTCCAGGCAGCCCCGGGATTCAATTGTGTCAGACCGAGTTGCAACTGACAGGGACCTTCCTCCAGCACGTCATTGACAATAAGTTTGTAAACGGTACGGTTGTTACACTCCTCCAGCGAACCAACGGGCCCCCACACAGCGGCCTTCAGCGAACCTTTACGGCCGTCGAGGGTAATCCACTGAGTCTTATAGTGCTGGTGGGCGGTTGCAGAATTCAGGTAGAACTTGGCAGGCTTAGAGGCATCCTTCGAACGGAACTCCACCACCTTGTTCACATCCTTGTCCTTACCGATATGTCCACGGCCAATATAAAGAGCCTCCTTCGGAGAGAGGGC
>Ga0256404_1005108_pt1 | contig 23769 bp, 23 predicted proteins | sample RumenRJG_01DNA_FD_185990 | JGI IMG/M metagenome (GOLD analysis project Ga0256404, IMG submission 185990) | Bovine rumen microbial communities from Lethbridge, Alberta, Canada - RJG_01 | ecosystem: Host-associated > Mammals > Digestive system > Stomach > Rumen | place: Canada: Alberta | collected... | reverse complement strand
CCCTTATCCGAATTTAACAAACTAAATCTTTCTCAACAAACAAATTACTTGAATGTGCTTTATTAAAATATGGATAAACTAATCCGAATTTAACGAAGTAAATATTTCTCAACAAAACATATTACTTGAACTAACTTTATTTACATAAGGATAAAAATATCCATTAGGGTGGGTGGGCGGGATATACAAAAACCCTATATACAGATAAAAACGGAATAGAACGCACGCCTATTCCGTCATATACTTTATATCCATAACGCCGAAATCTTTGATTTTGGCAATTCACGCCCGTAAGGGCAATTAACTCCGCCTACGGCGGAATTACAGTTCTTCTCTTATCGCCGCCATAAGCTTTTCGGCTTTTATTTTCGCCTTTTCGGCGTCGGCGTCGTAGCAAAGGACGTAGATTTTCAATTTCGGTTCGGTTCCGCTCGGGCGTACGCACACGAATTGTTCGTTTTCGAGAATGAATTTCAACACGTCGGATTCGGGGAGGTTGGTGGGTTCTTTTGTTCCGTTTTCGTGTACGGTGACGCCTTTAAGGTAGTCGCTGACGGCGAAAACGTCGTATCCGGCGAGAGAACGAATGGTTTTTGCCCTCAGGGCGGACATAGCCGCTGACATATCGGACATGGCGGTCACGCCTTTATAGGCTATGGAAGCTACTTCTTCACGATAGTAGCCGAATTTGTCGAAGAGCTCGATTAGGCGTTTGTAGAGACCTTTGCCGACCGACTCGTAATAGCATACCATTTCGGCGGTGAGCATACTCGCGACGACGGCGTCTTTATCGCGCGCGTGCGTACCTCTTAAATAACCGTATGATTCTTCGTATCCGAACAGGAAGGTGTATTCGCCGCTCTTTTCCCATTCTTTAATCTTTTCGCCGATAAATTTGAAACCGGTAAGGACGTTAAAGACTTTTACATTCGCCGCTTTCGCTATGCGGTCTGCCAAAGTGGTGGTGACTATCGTCTTTACTACGGCAGGGTTTTTCGGCATGGTTCCGCTTTCGGTAAGGCGGGTTATTATATAATCGAGAAGAAGAGCTCCTATCTGATTTCCGTTAAGCAAGCGGAAAGTACCCGTGTCGTCGCGTACAGCCAAACCCATTCTGTCGCAGTCGGGGTCGGTACCGATTACCACGTCGGCGCCGATTTCGTTGCCGAGTTCGATACCCATTTTCAGAGTTTGCGGGTTTTCGGGGTTGGGGATAGGCACGGTAGAAAACTCGGTGTCGAATTTTGTTTGTTCCTTTACGCAGGTTACGTTAATTCCCATTCTGTCAAGGACGGTGGTCACGGGGATATATCCCGAACCGTGTATGGGAGTGTAAACTAATTTGAGATTTTTTCCGTATTTTTTCACCGCTTCGGGGGATAAGGAAAGTTTAGATATTTCGGCGTAATAGTCTTCGTCCACGCTCTTTCCTATAATGGTGACGAAGTCGTTTATTTTCACGTTATCGAGACCGTTAATGATTTCGGGAAAAACGAGATTGTCGCATTTTACCGAAAAATAGTCTTCGATAGCGTTAATGTACTTTACCACTACGGCGGTGTCTTCCGGGCTCATCTGCGCTCCGTCTTCGCCGTATACTTTATAACCGTTGTATTCTTTCGGATTATGGCTTGCGGTAATCATTATCCCGGCAAAGGCGTTCAGACGGCGGATAGCGTAAGAACACATAGGCACGGGATGTACGTTGTCGAAAAGATGCGCTTTTATTCCCGCGGCGGAAAGGACTTCTGCGGCTTTCTTTGCGAATTCGAGGCTGAATCTTCTCGTGTCGTAACTTATGACGACCCCTCTTTCGGCTTTGTCCTTGCCTACCGAGTTTATGAAAGCGGCAAGCCCCGCGGTGGCGCGAGCGACGGTATAAACGTTCATTCTGTAAGTTCCCAAGCCGACTACGCCTCTCATTCCCGCCGTACCGAAAGCAAGGGGAGCGGCGAAACGGTCGTTAATTTCTTCGGGGTTGTTTTTTATTGCGTCGAGTTCCTGTCTTTCCGCTTCGGAAACGGAATTGTACCATACGTCAAAAATAGAACGAGTCATTTTATCTCTCCTAAAAATTTTATAACAATATAATATCATACGGAAAGGGATGTTGTAAACCGCCACTTGAAAAATATGTTGTAAAGTGAGTTTCCGCCGTGAGCGGAAGTAGTTGCCAAGCCGTGGGCTCGGCGTGAATTGCCACTGCGTGGCGTTAACTGCCCTAACGGGCGTTAAACGAATTTCAAAGCTATGCTTTGAGCGAATTTCACGGCGTAGCCGTGAGCGAATTTCCGAGGCAAACTCGGAACAGTCGATAAAAGATAAAGAGAGGAAAGGATATTATGTTCTATCCTTTTTTCTTTGCAAGAAGTAGTTACTTACTTTCTTTTCGGTGTGAAAAGAAAGTAGCAAAGAAACACACGAGCCCCATCTCCGACCACTCGTTATGCGGGATTTTTCCGCAGTCACGAAGTTTAGTGCGGAAAAATCTTAATCCGCATAAGTCGGACTCACAGGGAAGCAAGACAAGTCCGTCTTGCTTGTCAGAGCATAAAAATAGTTTTTACTTCTCATCAAACTATTTTACAGAAACAATATGGTGAATAATGGAATTAAGGGGGCATCGCTCCAAGCCCCCTTAATAAACCCCTTTCCTCATAATGTTCCCCCCTATCCGAATTTAACGAAGTATATCTTTCTCAACAAAACATATTACTTGAACGAACTTTATTTACATAAGGATAAAAATACCCATTAGGGTGGGTGGGCGGGATATACAAAAACCTATTTACAGATAAAAACGGAATAGAACGCACGCCTATTCCGCCTTAATCTTTATATCCGTAACTCAAAACCGACGGTTTTGAAATTCGTTCGGCTCTGCCGAAATTCGCTACAGCAAAGCGGTAAATTCGTTCCGCCTACGGCGGAAATTCGTTTAATTCCCGTTAGGGCAGTTAACGCCACGCAGTGGAAATTCACAATTCTATCTTCCCCCGTCTACCCTTATATCCTGTCCGGTAACGTAGCTCGATTCGTCCGATAAGAGGAAGGCTATTACTTTTGCTACTTCTTCGGGGTAGCCTATTCTTCCGAGGGATATGGTTTGACAAAAGTCTTTCCTGTCTTGTTCGGTATAGATGGAGGTCATTCGAGTGTCGATAAAGCCGGGGGATACGCTGTTTACTCTTATTCCCGACAAGCCTAATTCCTTCGAAAGAGCTTTTGTGAATACGGATACGCCGCCTTTTGCGGCGGAATAGACGGTTTCGCACGACGCGCCCACCGCTCCCCATATCGAAGAAACGTTGACGATGCTGCCTTTACCTGCCGAAATGAATTTAGGAACGTATTTTTTCGTCAATAGTATTACCGAAGTAAGGTCGGTAAAAATCATATCTTCCGCTTCTTCGTCGGAGCAGTCGGATAGAGGTTTTTCCAAAGCCACGCCGAGGCAGTTGACTAACCCGTCGATAGTGCCGTACACGCTCGCCGCCGCAAAAAAGTCGTTCACGCCCTCACGGGAGGATAGGTCGCCGTATATCGGTATCACGTTTTCGGCGGGTTCAACCTTTCTGTGTCTGTATTGCGCCAATACGAGATGCCCGTCTTCGCTTAATTTCTTTACCGTCGCGTAGCCTATACCTCCGCCCGCGCCCGTAACCAGAATTTTCATAGTTTTTCTCCGTTATTATTTTCTTATACGCCCATACTATCATCATACCGAATACGGTAAAAGGAGATATTATGAACAAACCCGCAAATTACGGTTTGTCGTCGAATAAGTTACCCAAATCCGTCAAAAAGGGTTCTCGTCCGTCACAAATCGATATTAGCAATCGGGCTCAATCGCTTAAAGACGAGGCGTAGTTTTTTAGTATATTTTAGTCTGCGTCTTTCAGCACCGCTTTTATAGTCATCGACTTTGTAGCGGTGAAAGTGAAGGTTTTTTCCGTCGAAAGAGTGACCGTTTCGTCGTTTGCGTCCACCCATTTTACGAATACTTTGCCCTCGGGCAGTTTGCCGAAAGTTACCGTTACCGTTTCGCCGTCGGCGTAGTCTTTTACGTCAACGCCCGATGCGGTAAACACGATTATCCGATAGGATACGGCGTATCTCGCTTCGTACTTTACGTTTTCGCTCACGGTAAAGGAAAAAGTTTCTTCTTTCGTGACGAGAGTTTCCGTTCCGTCTTTCGCTATTTTGTACCAACCGACCAACTTCTTGCCGTCGGCAGACAGGTCCTTTCGCGTAAGTTCCACCCTTTCGTCTTTATACCTGATTTCCTCGACGAAACCTGTTTCGCCGTTATTTACGCTCACTTTATAGCGGGGTTTTTCTTCGTATTCCGCCGTTAAAGTTACGTCGCGACCGAAGTCGAAAGGAGCAAGGCTCTTGCCTTTTTCGTCGGTGACTAATCTATTATCCCACTTCCAACCTTTGAAATAATAATGTTCTCTCGCAGCCGTCGGCAGCAGGTAATCGGCGTTGTCCGAAACGGTGACTTTGTTTAATTCGGCTTTACCTTCCCGCGCGTCGAGATAGACGGTATATTCGTCGGAAAATACCGCCCTTAACGAGGCGTCTTTTTCCACCGAAAAGGTATACGTTTTTTCCGTAGTTACTTTTTCTCCTTCGCAGTACCACGCCGAAAAGTTTTTATTTTTCACTTCGGGGGCGGTCACGGTGACCGAATCGCCTTTTTTATATTTAGTCGAACTCACGTTTATCGAATCGTCGACGGTAACGGTGTAAAAGACCGTCTCTTCTTCGGGCAAATTATTATCCTCTCCGGCGGCGTCTTTCCCCGGAACTACGGTTTCCGTATTGCCGTTGCATGCGGCGAGTATCGCCACGCAAAAAACGAGGCACAAAACCAACAACGGTAACAAAAATTTTTTATCCTTATTCATAACGACGCCTGCCTTAAAGTACGCGTAGAAACGCGCGTAAGTTTACATTAAATAATTATATTGTAAAATTCTTAATTAGTCAATATAAGGATTGTCTCATGCGCATTGCTTTACGCGGCAATTCCACACTCCACTCTCACGAGCCTTATTCGTTGTAAAGGGACTTCGTTTTAATTTCGTTTATCTTGTTTTCCAGCCATTCGGCGGTTTCTTTCACGAACACGAGACAGGGGCGAGCCTTGTAATAACTTTCCGTCCGCGGCAACGGACTTTCGGCAAAATACGCTTTTGCTTTCGTTAATAGCTCTTTGCAGACGACGGTGGAAAACTTTTTTTCAAATTCCTCTATAAGTTTTCTCCCTTCTTCGTAAACTTGTTTTTTGTCGTCTGCGGAAGTTTTATCGAGGACCGCTCCGAGAATTATCAAAGCTCCGTTCACCGCTCCGCAAGTGTTTCTCGTTCCGCAAGTTCCCGCGCCGAAACAGGACGCGAGAGCAAGAGCTTTTTCTTCCGTAAGTCCCGCGGCTTCGGCAAATCCGCCCGCGACAGCCTGCGCGCAATTATATCCGCTTAAAAAAAGTTCGGCACATCTTTCTACGTTCATTATGTTTTTCTCCTACGCTTTTAGTCGATTTCAGTTTACTCCGTATCCGAAAATAACGCAACGAAACTGCCGATAAAATAATTTTTTCTTTTAAGATTAAATAAAGCATATCTTTTTAAGATAAAGACACAAGCACAAATGGTATTCTCTTTCCTTAAAATCCGCTCCGGAACGCAAAAAATGCTCGGGGCGGATTTTCCTTTACTTAACGACGGAATTCTGTTAAAATAAAATCCGTAATCAAACGAAACGGAGAACAAATGATTTATTATTTCAGCGGTACGGGCAACTGCCTTTTCGTTGCTCAAAAGTTATCCGAAACTCTCGGAGACAATTATTTCCCCCTCGAAAAGTACGAAGGCGGTTCGGAAATCGTGGGCGTAGTCTATCCCGTCTATTACGGCGGTCTTCCTTTGCCTGTTAAAGAGTTTTTCGAAAAAGCCGATTTTTCCGACGTAAAATATCTTTACTCGGTGGCTACTTACGGCGGCAATATTGCGGCGGCTGACGCGCAGATAGCGAAAATTCTTAAAAAACGAAACCTGTCTCTCGACGCGAGTTTCGGCGTAATCGCCCCCGACAATTTCATTCCGCTCTTTAACCCTCCCGATAAAAAGACGGCGGAAAAGATTTTGGAAAAGACCGAAAATGCTCTGCCCGAAATTTGCGGCAAGATAAGCAAACGCGAAAAAACGGGAATTTTAACGAAATTTTCCGGGAAAGTATACAAATTATTCGCATATCCCGCATATCTTAACGGGAGAAAAACCGATAAGTTTTTCGTTGACGACAACTGCGTAAAATGCGGACTCTGCGAAAAAATCTGCCCGAGCAAAACCATAAAACTTACCGAAAACGGCGTAGAGTGGACGAATCCCCGTTGCTATTTCTGTTTAGGGTGCATAAACCGTTGCCCGCAAAAAGCTATTCGGTACGGCAAAAATTCGGCGAACAAAAATCGCTACGTCAATCCCGTCCTTATTAAATAACTATGTATACTCTGACATTAAAAAAAGGCGAAGAAAAACGCCTCATGAACTACCACCCGTGGGTGTTTGCAAACGAAGTGGCGAAAATCGAAGGTAAGGATACGCAGGGAAGTATCGCTCTCGTGCAGTCCTTCGACGGAAAGTTTATCGGATACGGATATATAAATCACGCGTCGAAAATAATCGTCCGCCTTTTAAGCTACGACGACACGCCGATAGACGAAGAGTTTTTCCGTAAAAGAATACTTAACGCGAAAAAGTTGCGCGAAGACTTGGGATATAGCGACAATTACCGCGCGGTGTTCGGAGAAAGCGACCTTTTGCCGGGGCTAATCGTAGATAAATACGGCGACCACCTTTCGGTGCAGTTCCTGACGCTCGGTATGGAAGTAAGAAAAGAACTTTTAGTGAAACTTCTCGCGGAAATCTTTTCCCCCGCTTGCATTTACGAACGGAGCGACGTTTCGGTAAGAGCGAAAGAAGGTTTGCCCGAAAGGAAAGGTCTTCTTTACGGAACTCTCGATAAGAACCTTACCATTGAAGAAAACGGCGTAAAAATGCGTATAGATATAGAAAACGGGCAAAAAACGGGATATTTTCTCGACCAAAAAGAAAACCGCGACGACCTTAAACACTACGTCAAGGGAAAGACCGTTCTCGACTGTTTCTGCAATCAGGGCGGATTCAGTCTTTGCGCGGCAAAATACGGAGCAAAGGAAATAACCGCCGTCGACGTAAGCTCTCTCGCTCTCGACTGCGTGAACGAAAACGCCCGTCTTAACGGTTTTTCTTCGATAAAGACGTTGGAAGCCGACGTGTTCGAATACCTACGTCAATGCAAGAGAGAAAATAGGACTTTCGACGTGATTATTCTCGACCCGCCCGCTTTCGCAAAAACCGCCGACGCGGTAAAAGCGGGATATAAAGGATACCTTGACCTTAACAGGCTTGCGTTGAAACTTCTTAACGAGGGCGGTTATCTCGTGACCTGCTCGTGTTCCCAACACATGACGCCGGTACTCTTTTCGAGAATGATTTCCGAAGCCTCGTTTTCTACGAGAATACCGGTAAGACTTATCGAAAACCGCGCGCAAGCTCGCGATCACGCCACACTTATCGGCTCGGAAGAAGGAGTATATCTTAAAGTTTGCGTACTAAACAAACAGCGTATGTAGGTATTGACTATTATATAGTTAAGAATTAAACTAAAATAAACAAACAAATAAATAATAAAACGGAGTGAAATATGAGATTCAAGACCAGCGGCACTTGCGCCCGATTTATAGATATAGAAACGGAAAACGGAATAGTCACCGACGTTAAGTTCGTCGGCGGATGCTCCGGCAACACTCAGGGCGTGGCAAAACTCGTAGTCGGTATGAAAATCGACGACGTTATCGAAAAGCTCCGCGGTATCCGCTGCGGCTACCGCAACACGAGCTGTCCCGACCAACTTGCGAAAGCTCTCGAAGAGATAAAAAACAAGGATTAGAATGAATTTCGTAAACGCCTCGAAAACAACTCGACACAACCGCTATCTTCTCGACCTCCCCTGCGGATACTGCCTTATAGACACGGGCTATAAGTGGGAGTACGCCGACTTTTTAGCCGACCTCGCCAAATGCGGACTGCGTAAAGACCAAATAAAGTTCGTGATAATTACCCACGCCCACGCCGACCACGCGGGCTTTTTGAAAGAACTTATCGAGGACGTACGCCCCACCGTAATCTATAACCCCGACCAAAGGAAACGGCTCGAAGCGGGAAAGAACGATCTTAACACTTACGTATCCACTTTTTCCGCTCTTATAGTGAGCAAAACGATGATGGCTTTCGTCGATAAGTATCATTGTTTCCCGGCGGTAAAATGCGATAATTTTATCCCGTACTACGATAATCCGCTCGCCTCTTACGGCGTGGAGCTTATCCCCCTTTCGGGCCATACCGACGCCGACCTTGCGGTCAAATACGGCAGCAACCTCTTCTGCGGAGACATATTCATGAACGGCTGCTTTTCAAGCCACAGATTCCCGTTTTGGGTACTCAATAAGTTCCGTTTGGTTACCTCATGGCAAACTATCCTTGCCTATAAAGATATAGCTACCGTCTCCCCCGCCCACGGAAAACCTTTCGATATTTCCCTTGTCAAAAAGGATATAGAGTATTGGCGCAACAGGGGCGTGTTCAAACTTTTTAAGAAAAAATAAGGAAATAATATTATGAAGTGTGCAAATAATAACGAAATTGAGAACATATATAATTGCTCTATCGACGGAATAGAGTGCGATTGCAAAAATTGTAAAGATGATATATGCAAAGATTTTTCGTGCGGAACCTGTATCGACAACGGTGAATACTTTGAAAAGTGTCCGGGAAAAAGGGAGCGGACACTTAACCTTAAAGATACTGAAGCAGTTTTAGAATTCCTTAAAAAAGTACTTCAAGTTAGTCGCAAAGAATGCGAACAAAAAAACGATGCCGTGCAAACGGATAAAAATTCTGAAACCGAAGCACTCCAAAAAGGACGGATAGAAACGTACGACGAAATTATAAACGTCATAAACGGTCTGTTGACCGAATTAGCCGAAAATAAGTAAGAACAAATAGTTATAAAAAAAGGACTTAACTAATAAAGTTTAGTCCTTATTTTTTTGCGAATTTCGATAAATCGGATATTATATTTTATCCTTTTTTTTATTTCTTAATCTTCTATAAAACGTTGCACGACTTATTCCAAGCATATTACAAGCACTCTGCCACGATATTTTTCCGCTTAGATAATCGGTAGCTATTTTATCGAAAAGCAAAGGGTCTGTAATAATTCGCGGTCTGCCTTTGTAGACGTTCATTTCTTTCGCTTTTTCAATTCCTAAATTTCTATAGGCTCTCTTTCTTTCATATTCGTGTATATACATTGACATTAGTATGCGATAATAATATGGTCGTGACTCGTCGTCAATCGTAACGTCATCGGCATATAAATAATCTCCAAAACAAATGATTTGCAAAAGTTTTCTGCATACATCATCGGACTTAATAACCAAATCGTACATTGATTGCCGATAGTATTCGACAGAATCGTTTCCGTCAAAAGGTCGAACGAACAACCTATCGCCCGAATATCTCGTCTCTGTATGAATGAGCCATTCTAAACGATTTAACGACGTCATTCCGTTCTTTTCCAATAATGTCCTTACGTCCTCGCGGCGGTCGCTCGGAGTCCTTTCTGCAATAAACGTAGGAACTATATTGCTACGTACATATACTTTTTTTCTTAAACTTAAATCAAGTCCGGGTATTCCTTGGAACAACCTATCCGGGAGTATGTCTATAACATTATAATACGGACTGAACGTATATCTAAAATTTCCGTCTTCCCATTCTTCATATTTGATTTTCGCTATTTTATAAACAAACCTGTAATCATCTTCAAGACATATCAAGCCTGCCGTCGTTAATTTTCTCATACTTCTTTCCTTATTAAATTTTTGTATGCAGGAAGTAATATTTTTTCAAATCTTTGCCTTGTTATATACTTATAGAATATTTTATGCGTATCCGATAAGAACGGCGTCCGGTCTATCAATTCATCTATTTTTTCTTGCGAATATCTTTCGCAGATTTTTATAACCGATTCATTGCATTCCTTAAATTCTAACGAATTTATTACTTCATAATACGAGCTCTTTTTCCCATTCAACTGAATTTGCGACGTAGGAAACTTATAAATTCTTTCGTTTGTCAACTCTTCCGACCCCATTATTTTTTTTATCATATCGTCGTCAACCAATTGGGAGTATAATGACGAGCCGTTATCAAAGACGGGGGCAAGCCTATACTTATTATGTCTTTTCAAAAAGCCCCAATTCCCACCGTGTCTATCGAAATTGCCTATCAAAGCGTCTACAACGTAAATATCCCAAAACATAGTAATCGTTTCTTTCACGTCGGTAAGTTTTACGTTGTCTCGAAGCATTTGCATTATATCCTGATAGGAGTATTGATAAGTTTCTTTATCTTGTTCAAGCGAACTTTCCCCTACGTCGTTAAAAGGAACGAATTGGTTTTCTCCGTCAATAAAGTTTTTGCACGCAACAACCTGTTCATCGTTATACATACCGAGATACGTATCTTGCGTTTCGAATCCGAGCAATTCAAAAATGTGAGAACCGATGTATTCGGAAATATGGTTATAACGCTTTGTACCGAAATTCGTTTGCTTCTGAAACTTTATCATATATTCGAAGCCATCTACGTTTATGCCTATTTTTCTTTCGGTGCCGCCATAAAAGGTCTTCGTTTCCGAATATTTTGAAAAGTCTATCATTATCTCTCCTGCAAACAATAAAATCAATATGTTTATTTTGATATAATTACTATATCATATTCAATTATAAATATCAAGTATCAATAGACTTGTTTTTTATTTTTGAGACACTTTGTTGTCTCGTAAAAAGCGCAACTGTAAAAACGGAATAGAATGGTAATATATCCTATCCCGTCTTAATCTTTATATCCATAACTCAAAACCGACGGTTTTGAAATTCGCTCACGGCTATGCCGTGAAATTCGATCCGCCTATGGCGGAAATTCGTTCAAAGCATAGCTTTGAAATTCGTCTTATCCATAACGCCGAAATCTCTGATTTTGGCAATTCACGCCCGTTAGGGCAATTCACGCCAAACTTGTTTGGCAATTAACTCCACGCAGTGGAAATTAACGCCGAGCCTACGGCTTGGCAATTCACTCCACGAAGTGGAAATTACACGGGACTAAACACCCCGAGCAGCACGATTCCCACAAACGTTACGCCTATGGTTATGTACTGCGGCAAAGAAAGTTTTTCTTTAAGGAATATTCTGCTCCAAAGTACCGACAGGGCGCAATAAGCGGAAATTATTACCATACCTGCGTCGAAGTCGCTGAACATTACCGCCATATAGAAGGCTTGTCCTATCGTTTCGCAAGCGCCGCCGAGAAAAGCAAATTTCGTCTTTTCGTTAAACATCTTGTCTTTCTTGACGAACTTCACCCAGATAAAAGCGAACAGAGCATACAAAACGAACATAAGCTCAAACGCAGAATTTGCGGCGTAATCGGATATTTCTATTCCGAAATCTCCCACAGCTATCACCTGGTCGCCCACCGTTCCCAACGCGTCGAGAATAAGGTATATTATCGGGATAAGAATAGCCCAGACACTTTTCGTGTACTTAAAGTTGCTTTTGTCCTGTCGTAAGGCTTTAGCTTCGTCGTTATCGAGGTATTCGGCTATGCCGAGTCCGATTATACCTACCGCTACGAGTACCACGCCGGCTATGCTTCCGCCGTCCATTTCCACGGTATAATTACCGCCGACTATCACGCCGATTATCGCGCAAATTACGAGAGCCAGCGAGCCGGAAGAGTTACAGATAGGACTGCTTACGGAAAGTTCTATGTATCTGAGTCCGAAATATCCCACCGCCATCGCCGCTATGTAAATGAAAGCTATCGGCAAATAGTACACGAAATCCATTATCTTGAAATCGGTATAGATAAGGCTTGCCACGAACTTAGGCAAACTTTCGGGGTCATCGATAAAGGCACCCGCTATCAAAGTGATTACGAGATGGATACCCATACATACGCCGACGGCGAAAACTATTTTCCAATGACTGTTTTTGTCTTTTTGAACGGTACCCATTTTGCTGAAAAGGTCGCTTCCGCTCCAACAAAACAAAGCCACTATCGAAAAGAAGAAATACTGTAACATAAAAACCTCTCTTTGTGTAAACTTTCGTTAAAAATAACTGTAAAAAATTAAAATTTCAGCCGTAAAGAACGATATCGTGTTCGGGCAAACCGTCGCCCATCTTTTCTATAGCGTCCTGTAAATATTTCCCTATTTCCTTTCTATGCGCTTTGAAAGGCTTATCGGGATCGAATTCTATCGGCTCGCCGATTACGACTTTTTTTATACTCTGCGCGCAATATACGGGATAAAATTTCATTTTCTTGCCCGTTTGTTCGTAGCACATTTTAGCCGACATAACAAAACCCGTGTTTATTTCGAAAATATACTTGTTTACTTGGTTTTCGGTGCGTTCGGGAAAAATAACCTGCGGTATTCCTTCCTTTACGGCGTCCACGCCGCCTTGGAAAGTCACGTCGTACAATTCTCTCGAAAAATGGTATACGGGAATGAAGTCGAAACAGTTGAATATCCTCACTATAAGCGGAGTGAGAACGAACCCTAACGGTCTTAAAAACTTTCTTTTTCCGAAAAGAACTCTGTTTTTAAGGTGGTTCCAACACATATCTTTCGTGAAGAAATAGCAATTAACCCACGTTCTTAAAGGCTCGTCCTGCGACAGAAAAAACACGGGAGCGTAAATTTTGGTATGGTTGCAGATATATACCGTCGGTTCTCCGTCGGCGGGTTTTTCCGTCTGCCAAATAACTTCGTTCTTCGGCAGGAACACCTTTATCCAAAAATGTAAAAATTTATACAGTGCGCCTTTTTTCTTATAATGCGGTTGGCTTTTTTCTTTCTTCATACGGTTATCTTAACATAAATCGAAAAATATAACAAACGATTTTACTATATGCCGTTCAAGAATAATTCAAACCGCCCCCGAATTGCTTTTTTACTCTTTGCATACCCATTCTCCGCGACTTTTCGGCGATATCGGTTGCCAAACGGTAAACTTTGTTGATATAATACTTGTTAATATATTTGTTCGGAGGAAATAATGACTAACATTATGGACACCCTTAGAGAGAGAGGGTTTATAAAACAGACCGTTTACGAAGAAGAACTTTACGAACTGCTCGGGAAAGAATCCGTTCCGTTCTATATCGGTTTCGACCCCACCGCGGACAGTCTTCACGTCGGACACTTCCTCGCTCTCATGGCGATGAGCCACATGCAGAAAGCGGGACACAAGCCTATCGTACTTATCGGCGGCGGCACCGCTATGGTCGGCGACCCGTCGGGCAGAACCGATATGCGCAGCATGATGACGAAAGAAACCATCGCCCACAACTGCGAATGTTTCAAAAAACAGATGTCGCGTTTCTTTACTTTCGAGGGAGACAACGCCGCCGTAATGGTAAATAACGCCGACTGGCTCTTAAACTTAAACTACATAGACTTTTTGAGAGAAATCGGAGCCAACTTCTCGGTAAACAGAATGTTGACGGCGGAATGTTACAAACAGCGTCTCGAAAAAGGTCTTACCTTCCTCGAATTTAACTATATGCTTATGCAAAGCTACGACTTCCTCATGCTTTACAGAAAATACGGGTGTCTGTTGGAATGCGGCGGCGACGACCAGTGGAGCAATATCCTTGCCGGAGCCGACCTTATACGTCGTAAGGAAGGGAAGAGCGCGTTTGCCATGACGTTTGAACTTCTTACCACGAGCGAAGGCAAGAAGATGGGCAAGACCCAGAAAGGCGCGGTATGGCTCGACCGCGAAAAGACCACTCCGTACGAGTTCTATCAATACTTCCGCAACGTGGACGACGCCGACGTAAACAAGTGCATGCGTTTCCTCACCTTTATGGATATGGCGGAAATAAACGAACTCACCGCGTACAGGGACGAAAGAATGAACCTTGCCAAAGAGCGTCTTGCTTACGAAGTGACGAAAATAGTCCACGGCAAAGAAGAAGCCGATAAGGCGCAGGCGCAGGCGAAAGGAGCTTTCGGCGGCGACGAAAACGCTATGCCCTCGGTAGAAATATCCCTCACCTCCCGCAACGTAATCGACGTACTTTGCGACTTAGGGCTTGCAAAAAGCAAAGGCGAAGCGAAACGTCTTATCGACGGCGGCGGAGTGAAGATTAACGACGACGTGGTAAAGACCTACTCCGACGAACTCACCGACAGCCAGGCAAATAACGGGTTTATCATCCACAAGGGCAAAAAAGTACACATAAGAGTAAAGATAAAATAATGGAGTACCTCACCGTCGACGGCGAAGCAACGGCTACTTACGAAATACAACGTTCCGTCTTTATCTGTTCCGTCAATGGGATAGAAACTTACGAAGAAGGAGTAGCCTACTACAAAGCGGTGGCGAAAAAATATTCCGACGCCACCCACAACTGCTACGCTATCGTCTGTCGCGACGGACAGCAAAAATTTTTCGACGACGGAGAACCGCAAGGCACGGCGGGTATGCCCATATTGCAGGTGCTGAAAAAAAGCAATTTAAGTAACGTCGTCGCCGTCGTGACGAGATACTTCGGCGGTATAAAATTAGGAGCGGGCGGACTTGTGGCAAGCTACACGAAGTCCTGCGCCGACGCGATAGCCGTCGCGGAAACGGCAAAAGTCATTCTCTGCGACAGGATAAGCATACGCGCCCCTTACTCCGACTACAAAAAAATAGCCGACGTCGTGAAAACGCAAGGGATAATAGATTCCACCGAGTTTTCCGACGAAGTCACTATAAACTGTTCCGTACCGGTTGAGAATACGGAAGGGTTACTTGAAAGTCTCAACGAACTAACCGCGGGAAAATTGTGTCATAAAAAAACTATTCAGGCTTTCGTCAAATTCCGAAAGCCGTTCGGAGGCAAAAATGAAAGTTACTTTGACAAAACGTAAAAAAGAAAAACCCGACTATTCCAAACTCGGATTCGGCAAGTATTTTACCGACCATATGCTCGTCATGACTTACGGCGACGGCAAATGGAACGAGCCGGAAATAATCCCCTACGACGATTTTCGCATGGACCCCTGCACCAACGTTTTACACTACGGGCAAGGGATTTTCGAAGGATTAAAAGCATATAAAACTCCCGACGGAGAAATAACTATGTTCCGCCCGTACGACAATATGAGAAGAATGAACAAGTCGGCGGAAAGACTCTGTATGCCCGCTTTCGACGCCGACGTAGCGGTAAACGCCATTAAAGAACTCATAAAAATCGACGCCGACTGGATACCCACCGCGCCCGGTACCGCTCTTTATATCAGACCTACGATGATAGCTAACGATAAGATGCTCGGGGTACACGCCGCGCACAACTATATTTTTTACGTCATTCTTTCCCCCGTGGGCAGTTATTACGCACACGGACTCGCGCCCACTAAAATAATGATAGAAGAGACCTACGTCCGCGCCCCTATCGGCGGAACGGGCGAATGTAAATGTATGGGCAACTACGCCGCGAGCCTCCTTGCCGGCGAATTAGCCAACGCGCAGGGCTACGACCAGGTACTCTGGCTCGACGGCAAAGACAGAAAATATATCGAAGAAGTGGGAGCCATGAATATCTTTTTCGTAATAGACGGCGTAGTCGTTACCCCCGCTCTCGTCGGAAGTATCCTGCACGGAGTAACCCGCCGCAGCACAATAGAACTTCTCGAAAAATACGGATATAAAGTGGAAGAAAGAAGAATATCGGTGGACGAAGTGGTCGCCGCTCACAAGGAAGGCAGGCTTAACGAAGTGTTCGGCACCGGCACAGCCGCCGTTATATCCCCCGTGGGCGTTCTCCGCTATCACGGCGAAGACCTTATAATAAACAACAACGAAATGGGTCCTATATCCCGTTTCGCTTACGACAAACTCACCGGTATCCAATACGGAAGAGAAGAAGACTCTTTCGGTTGGGTATATAAAATATCCGATTAACAATGAAACGAATTCTTATAGTAACCAACCCCGAAAGTTCGGGAATAGACGACGTCCTTAATTCCGTCAAGGCTATCCTTGACCGCCGCAGCGCGGAATACTTATCTTTACGATACGACGCTCTCGACGACCTCAAAAAGGACGAAAAGGACTTTGCGTTAAGTTCCGATTTCGCCATAGCGATAGGCGGAGACGGAACCATTCTTTCGGCGGGGCGGTTACTTATAGAAAAAGAAATTCCTATTTTCGGTATCAATACGGGGCATTTAGGGTACCTTGCCTCGGCAGAACCCGAAGAAACCGAACTCTCCGTCAACAAAATTTTCGACGGGGAATACTCCGTGGAAGAGAGAGTAACCCTTTTAGTCACCGTCGACGACCGTTCCTTCTACGCAATAAACGAAGCGGTATTCCACAGGGGCGAACAGCCGAGATTACTTAAACTCAACCTTTTCGTAAATGGGCAGGAAGCCGACAATATACGGGGAGACGGATTGCTCATAGCCACTCCCACCGGTTCTACGGCTTATAATCTTTCCGCCGGCGGTCCCGTCATGTCCCCCACGGCAAAGAGTATGGCGGCTACCCCCGTGTGTCCCCATTCCCTCTCGGCTCGTCCGATAGTCTTGGGCGAAACCGACGTGGCGACGGTTACGGTAAGCCCCACCGGAAGCGACGCTCGACTTGCCGTAGACGGCGTGTCGAAAGGAATTATCCCCGCTAATAAGACGGTGGAAGTAAAATTAAGCGATAAACGGCTCAGAATTATAAGGGCGAGCGAAAAGAGCTTTTACAAAACCCTTATGAAGAAGCTGTCGGAGAAATAATGGCACAAAAGCCCAAATGGTACCGTCTGGATAATTCGGGAATGATTTATCCGATGGTTATTACTTTACGGACGCAAAGTCTTTACCGGCTCGGAGCCTTGTTAAAAACCGACGTAAAAAAGGATTCCCTTATCTACGCCGTGGAAAAGGCGCTCGACAGGTACCCCTATTTCAAAGTGGAATTAAAACCCGGGCTTTTCCGCCACTATCTCGAAGAAAACGCACGCACGCCGTTAGTGGAAGAGGACGACGGCGTACTTCTGAAAATTCTTAACTTCCGCCACAACCGCTACTACCTTTTCCGCGTGACCTATTACGGCAAGAGAATATTTATCGACTTTTTCCACGGACTCTGCGACGGCAACGGCGGTATGGAGTTTCTGAAAACCGTCCTTTACTACTATTTCGAAAAGGAAGGGATTTCCGTCCCTTGCGACAACGTTATTACGTTGGAGACGCCGGAATCGGAAGGAGAAACCGAAGACTCTTTCAAAAAGTATTACAAAAAAATAAAATTATTGAGCGGCACGAAAAAAATGGCGGGCGGCAACGCTTTCCACGCCACGGGAAAACAGTTTTCTTACGAAGGTTTCGGACTTATTCAGGCGGAAGTTTCTACGGAAAAACTCCTTGCGGCGGCGAGAAAACACGGTTGTTCCATAACGGTATTTTTGGCGGCGCTCGCTCTTTTATCCTTTGCCGTAAGTTACGGCACGACGAAACAAAAGGAAGATTTCGTCGCCTTTATCCCCGTGAATTTACGCAAAAAATTCCCGTCGAACACGATGTTCAATTTCACGAATTTCGCTAAGTGTTCCGTTCCGCGCAACGCATATCCGCAGCTCGACGCCTTCATAGGGTACGTCAAAAACAGCCTGCAAGAACAGCTTACCGAGGAAGAATTGCAGGTTAAACTCAGTTTTTCTTCCCTTATGGACAAGCTTTTCTTCCTTAAATTCATGCCCCTCGCCATTAAAGGATTTATAAGCCGCATCGGACGAGAGCTTTCTCTTAAATCGAAACAAACCATGATTATAAGTAACCTCGGAGAGATAAAATTCGACGGCGGAAAAAACGTAGAACACTTTTTGTTCAACCTTAACTGTTCGGAGCGTACGCCGATAAATATGGGCGTGGTTAGTTACGGCGGAAAAACTATAATAAGTTTTACGAGAAAACTCGTCGCCACGAAAATAGAACAAGCTTTCTGCTCGAAACTCGCCGAAGAATGCGGCGAAGTCAAAGTATCGAGCAATTTCAGGGAGGAATGCGATGTATTGTAGGCACTGCAACGTAAAAGTAGACTGTACTACCGACGTTTGTCCCCTCTGCGGTCAACCGCTCGAAGGCTCCCGCATCCCCGACGCGAACCCCGACTTGCCCTCTCCGAAAGGTCACGTCAAAAAACGGCGTCTCGACATTTTTTCCAAAGCGTATATCCCCTTGGCTGTGACGATAATAGTCGCTTGCATCGTAGCTAACGTATTGACAAACCCCGCTTTTATGTGGAGCATAGTAGTAATGGTTTCCCTTACCTACGTTTACTACTGCGTGCGTTTTACCTTCATCGCGCAAGGTAATTTTATAGTCCGCATCTTCGGACAAACGATAGCCCTTACCATAGTTTTCATAATAATGCGTCTTACCGTCGGCGGCAACCATTGGGTGTTCATAACCTGGCTTCCGATAGTCTACTTCCTCAGCGAAGTAATGATTTGCGTCTACCTTATCACCAACCGCAAAGTGTCCAAATCGAAACTTTCGAGCTTCTTCGTCTTCGCTATCCTCGGAGTAATCCCCGTCTGCGCCGCCTATATCCTCGACTTGAGCGTAAAATGGCCGTCGATAGCCGCAACGTCCGTGTCCGTCGCAATTATGATAGTTTTAATAGTCACCAACCATAAACAAATTCTTTCGCAAATCAGACGGTATTTCCACATATAACTATACCGACAACTCGACTCGGAAGCAAGACAGTCCGTCTTGCTTTTTATTGCGAATTTCCGCCATAGGCGGAGTTACTTGCCAAACAAGTTTGGCGTTAATTTCCACTCCTATCGGAGTGGAGTTAATTGCCCTAACGGGCGTTAATTTCCAAAGCTAACGCTTCGGAGTTAAGGATATAAAGTATATGACGGAATAGACGTGTTTTCTATTCCGTTTCTATCTGTAAATATGGTTTTGTATATCCCGCCCACCCACCCTAATGGGTATTTTATCCTTATGTAAATAAAGTCTATTCAAGTAATATGGTTTGTTGAGAAAGATATACTTTGTTAAAGTTCGGATAAGGGGGAACATTATGAGGAAAGGGGTTTATTAAGGGGGCTTGGAGCTATGCCCCCTTAATTATATATTCATTTTATCCTTGTGAAAAGGAAAGCGTGTTCGGTCGAGCCGGACTTCGCAACTTGCGGCTCGTGTGTTTCTTTGCTACTTTCTTTTCACACCGAAAAGAAAGTAAAACGCTAATCGAATACTAAAAAACGGAATAGAACTACTATACTATTCCGCCTTTATCTTTTATCGACTGTTCCGAGCTTGCCTCGGAAATTCGCTCACGGCAACGCCGTGAAATTCGCTACCGCAAAGCGGTAAATTCGTTCCGCCCACGGCGGAAATTCGTCTAATCTACTTTCTCTTCCGCTCTGCGTTCGTTGAGTTCTCGCGTAATAGTGTTTTTCTTTTCGCCGACGAGGTCGTAGAAGAAGATGGGAATCGAGCAAAGAAGCAAGCTTATTCCCGGGACCAAAGACACGAGGGAGAACATGGCAAGACGTTGTTTTACGGCAAGGTCGGTAGCTATTACCACCGCGCTCGAAGCGTATATATCGGTGGGATTAAGATTGATTGCTATATACATTACGATAATAAGCACGGTAGCGAGAGCATTGCCTAATTTGTTTACAAAGGACTGACAAGCGGAACCTAAAGCGTTGTCACGGAAGCCGGTTTTCCATTCCATATAGTCAAGACAATCGCCGACCATTGCGTAGCTCGTTACGTTCAGCACGCCTAAGGGAATACATTGTATTATAATAAACGGTATGCAGGCGTAGAAAAGTCCGCCCATATTCTTCACTATGCTTAACGCTCCGAAGAGGGTGGTGACAAGCCCTGCGATAAAGCCGCTTATACAGCTGACGATTACAATTTGTTTGTAATTAAACTTCTTATAAAGTTTCGGCATTAAAAGCATCGCCCCGAACATACCTACCGCGGAACAAATCGTAAAGATGATATTAACTATCGTGATGCTCGACTGAATGGCTGCCGTTGGGTTTGCGACGGTGGCAAGGTTGGGTCCTACGTAGAAAGCGTAACGGGCGACGTGAATGGATGCTACCTGCATCATATATCTGCCTGCGGAAAGGATACCCATAGCTACTACGAGCATGAGGGGGCGGCAGGTGAAAATTCTTTGCAGAGTTCTCGGTTCGCCTTCCTTACGAACTTTTTTCGGGATAGCGACTCTTTCCTTTACTTGAAAATAAGAGTTTATGAAGAGGATAATACCGCCTATTGCGGCGATTATCGCCATGATAAGATATTTTTCTTTGTCGAGAGCGACGCCTTGTTTTGCCGAGATCAGAGGAAGAACGAATCCGAGCAAAGTAAAGATAGCCATCGGAATAGCGCTGCCGATACCGTTCAGGGTTCTGCCGAACGAAATTGTGTTGGCTCTTTCGTTCGGGTTCGGCGTCATAAGGTTGGGCATACTCCAAAAAGGAATATCGCTTACCGTGTAAGTCATACCCCAAAAGACGTAGACGAAAGCGGCATAAATCATATTGCCGGTAGAACCGAATCCGGGATCTATGAACAGTAAACAGCTCAATACCGAAATGGGCACGGAAGTGAGCAGGATATAAGGACGCAGTTTTCCGAAGCGGGAATCTACTTTGTCCACGATTATTCCCATAAGCGGGTCGTTAATCGCGTCCCATACTCTCGCAAACAACATAAGCAAAAGCACGAACAGTAGCGGCACTTGCAGTACGTTTATGTAGAAGTCGGAAATGTAACTCGACATGATGGCGTAAATCATTCCCTGTCCGAGCGCGGCTATTCCGAACGACCAAAATTCCTTTTTCGGTACGAATTTTTGTTCCGTAACGTTAGAAGACATTATTACTCCTTTTTTTACTATATAGCAAAAGTCGATAATTACGCTTATTATACTATGGATATTAAAATTGGGCAAGCAATTGTCTAACCGTCGGAGCGTCCCATGCACGTTCCTTTACGCCGCAAAAAACGAGCGAAGATAATTTATATAAACGAGATAGAGTAAAACGAAGACAAGAAGCAGATATAAATCAGAGTTTTTTTGCGGCTTTTGTGAAAACGTCGTCTACCGTACACAGTACGCCTACGCTCCGTTTTCGCAAAAAATCAATGCACCTGGACCACTCCGAATATTGTGTTCGGTGTTGACAAAAACGGTTTTTGTCGTAAAATAAATATATATTAAAGGATAGGAGCAACGAAAAACAAGATGAAACTTACCGTTTTAGGAAAATACGGACCGTACGGCAAACCCGGCGTAGGTGCGGCGAGCGGTTATTTAATAAGCGACGGAAAATTTAAGATTTTATGCGATATGGGCAGCGGCGTTATGTCAAGGCTTTTGGCGACGACGGATATTACCGAACTTTCCGGGATATTCGTTTCCCACCTGCATTACGACCACACTTCCGACTTGTTGCCGTTCAGATACCGTCTGGACGAACTTAAACTACCGATAAACGTCTATACTCATAAGGAAAAGAACAATCCTTATTACGATTTACTCTTCAAGCATCAGTATATCAACGTAATAAATATCGACGAAGATACCGTTTTTACCGTGGACGGCGTTAAAATAAGTTTTTATCCGATGAATCATCGTATGCCCGCGTACGGAATAAGATGCGACGGAAACGGCTCCGTGTTTTATACCGGCGACACGATGTTTACCGAGGAGATAATAAGGGGCGGCAAAGGCTGCGATATAGTCCTTGCCGACTGCTCGAAACCCGACGTCTTTATCGGCGCGCACATGCAGGCAAAGTACGCTTTCGAAATTCGCAATCGGACGGGAGCTACGGTAATAGCGACACACCTTGCTCCCGACTTCTCGCCCGAAAACCTTTTTGCCGGGGCGGAGGGAATAATAATTGCCGAAGAAGGCAGGACTTACGACACGGAGAAGTTGAAATGAAATCCGAAAAGTTGAATAAAAAGCTCGAAAAATACCTTAAAAAAGGCAAATACAAAAAGTACCGCAAACTTAGATTTAAGCACGGCGAATACTATAATGTTTTGTCGTACATAACCGATTTTAAGTATTCTTTCGACGAAAAACCCTTTACCGACGCCGACAGTCTCGTTCTTTGTCAGCTCGCGTATACCGATTTATCGGACTTCAAAGGGAAAAAACTTTCGGAAATCGCAGAAAACGTAATCGACTCGAAAAAAGTAGCTCCCTACTGTCACGACGATTGTATGAAGGTGATAGACGCCTTGACGCAGTCGGAAAGATTAGGCGGAATAGTCGTTCTCGACGCGAGAGAAAAGTTGTCGAAGGAAGAGGACTGTCAATACGGAGTGACGCTGTTCGATTGCGGAGAGTTCCTTTACATGGCGTGCAGAGGAACAGACGACCATATGATAGGGTGGCTCGAGGACGTAGACCTCATAATTATGCCCGAAATCCGCTCGCACGAGTTGACTATCGAAGCTCTGAACGAGTACGGGAAATTTTACGAAAAACCCTTTATAGTGGGCGGACACTCCAAAGGCGGCAATATGGCTTTATATTCCGCAGCTTTTTGCGACGCCACCGTTCAGGACAGAATAATTAAGGTCTACGACCACGACGGACCGGGACTTTTGCCGTCGACGTTTGAAAAAGAGGAAATGAAAAACATAATAGACAGAGTGGACAAGACCTGCCCGGAACTAAGCATATTCGGAATGATTATGCACGAGGGCGTGCCGTACAGAGTAATCTACTCTCATTGCCGCAATATTTATCAGCATTATATATTTAATTGGCAAATAGAAAAAACCGACGGTACGTGCGTTAAAGCGGAAATAACCGATCGCGTTTCCCGTGTTGTCAGGATAGTCATAGAAATAGTTTTGCCTACGATGACGGAAGAGGACAGAATGCGTTTTCGCGCTTTCACCGCGTCGATACTCGACAGAGCGGGAATATTCGTTCTCGGTGACTTCTCCTTCGGCAAGATATTAAAACTTATCGGAAAAATGTTCGGGCAACCGTGGTCGGAACAAAAGTTTATGTGGGGAATTTTAGGCAAAGTCCTTAAAGCTATCCCGAAAGCCGAAAAGGCGGCAAAAAAAGAAAAGAATGAGTATAAAAAGGCGAATAAAATAGCGTAAGTCAATTTCCGCCGTAGGCGGAGGGAATTGCCCTAACGGGCGTTAAACGAATTTCGGCTTACGCCGAGCGAATTTCCGCCGTAGGCGGAGCGAATTTCGGCAGAGCCGAACGAATTTCAAAACCGTCGGTTTTGAGTTATGGATATAATGATTAAGGCGGAATAGGCGTGCGTTCTATTCCCTTTTTATCTGTAAATAGGTTTTTGTATATCCCGCCCACCCACCCTAACGGATATTTTTATCCATATTTTAATAAAGCACATTCAAGTAATATGTTTTGTTGAGAAAGATATGCTTCGTTAAATTCGGATAAGGGGGAACATTATGAGGAAAGGGGTTTATTAAGGGGGCTTGGAGCGATGCCCCCTTAATTATAAATCTACTTTATCCTTGTGAAAAGGAAAGCGTGTTCGGTCA
>Ga0256404_1005107_pt1 | contig 23770 bp, 16 predicted proteins | sample RumenRJG_01DNA_FD_185990 | JGI IMG/M metagenome (GOLD analysis project Ga0256404, IMG submission 185990) | Bovine rumen microbial communities from Lethbridge, Alberta, Canada - RJG_01 | ecosystem: Host-associated > Mammals > Digestive system > Stomach > Rumen | place: Canada: Alberta | collected... | reverse complement strand
ACATACGTCTTAACTCCTTAACTCCCTTAACTCCTTTAACTTCCTGATATGCGAAAGTTCAGTAAGAATAAAAGAAAAAGAGGGGTACTTGAAAAATAACTGAGACAACTGAGACTGAGATTTTTGATGCCTTTAACTGAAATCAAAAACAATCCTAACTCCCTATCAAGCAGATGTTTATGTGGATGGTATTCGTGCGTCTAAGTTTGTCACCATCTTCTCGTAATCAGAAAAATGAAAATATTTCTTCCAAAAAAGGGGCGTTTTTCGGGATTTTATTCGTATTTTTACCCTGTCGTTTGATACGATTTCAACAACAAACAATTCAAAACCTAAAAAAATAGTTGGATTATGAACATATTTAAAAAGCTATTTGGTGGCCAAAAGACTACTGAGGAAGTGAAACAGGAGAAGGAAAAGGGCTTCGACAAGGTGAAATATGATGGTGTTCGTGCTCTCCGCATGCATCAATTTGACCTTGCAGCCAAGTCTTTGGAACACGCTCTGCAGTTGAATGCCGAAGATTTGGAATGCCGCGACTATCTCTCGCAGGCTTACATCTCTATGGGTGATCTGCAGAAAGCCTATGAGCAGTTGCAGATTCTCTCGGAAGCCCAGACAGACAACGTGGCGGTGTTGCTGCGTATGGCGGATGTGGCGTATATGATGGAGAACTATACTGCCATGTTGGAGGTATGCGATAAGGCTCTTCACCTGGACACATCGAATCTGCTGACCTATCTCTATTCTGCCAAGGCTTGCCGGGGATTGGGCGAACCCATCCGTGCCGTGTCGATGCTGACTGAGGCGATAGGCAAGCGTGAGGATTTCTATGCCGCCCGATTGCTTCGTGGCAGCATCCTGTTGGATCAGGCTCAGCTTTCCGAGGCAGAACTCGATGCAACTTTCCTCTATGAGCATATTCCGGGCAACGAGGATGTGCTGTTGCTGAAGGCTCGTGTAGAGAAGGCGCAGGGAAAGATGGAGGAGGCTGAACAGACCTACGGTAAGGTGATGGAGGTAAATCCTTTCTCTATTGATGCGTATCGCGAGCGCAGCGAGGTTCGCAGAAGTCTGGGTGATAGTGCCGGTGCTGCAGAGGATGAGGCTGCTGCCAAGGAAATGGGTGCCGAAATTCCGGAACCATCAGAGGGAATAGAGCAGAAAATCAAGGAGAAAATGCAGCAGATGGACCCCTATAAGGTTTTCTATAACGAATACTGAATAATAGAATTTCATCTTTCTAACTGGAAAAAATATTTTCCCAGTTGGAAAGATTATTTTTTATAACTACAAGTCGTCGTTTTCATCGTCTATAAACGATAAAAAGTTGTTGTTTTTGTCGTCTATAACCGATAAAATGCGTATTTGGATTACTGATGACATGCAAAAAGGCTGAACTTCGGGTGAGGGAGTTCAGCCTTTTGCTTATTTGTGATTTCGGGAAAATATAAAACTATTCTATCTGATACCATTATCTCTATCGCTATTGTTCAGCTTACGGCTGCCTGTATGGTATCTGCGGCCATGGCTGAAGTTGAAGCTGGCAGTAAAGACAAGCATGTTGCCCTGGTCAGCAAGGCGTACCTTGTTCTTCTGCTGCACATACTTGTTGAAAAGTTCATCCTTATACACGCAGCCATGAGGATAGAATACGAATAATCCGAGAATGCCAAACTGCCAGTTCTTATAACTGTAGGTTACGGCAAGATTGGAGGTTGGCTCTCCGCCGTTTGTCTTTTCTCCCCAAAAACTCTTTTCCACCTTATAGGCACCATAACCAATGTTCCAATTGCCCGTCATGTACCGAATTTCTGCTCCATAACTGAAGTAATTGAACTCGTGGGAATAATCCAAACCCTTTGTCTTGACATTCTGAAACTCGCACATAAGGTTCAAATCCAGATGATCCTTGATGAGGTGAACTTCTGGAGTCAACAGCAGGTGCTTGTAATCATGACTCTTCTGATTCTCCGGTTTGCTCACAAAGAGATAAGAGCCATCCTCCCGCTTTTCGGGCAAGATAGAAGTGGCTATTGGCTTGTCGTAATACGTCCAGTTTCCCTCCATGTACACAGACATCAGCGGAATGTTCCAGGAAGCCGACAAAGTATTGTTGTAGCCGGTAAATGGCTTCAGACCGCTATTGCCGTCACGTGCCTCAAAGCTGTTGGAATATTGGCGCAACTCGCTCAAGTCGGAAAGGCTTGGGATGTCTGACGTGATTTTGCTGCTCCATTTAAAACTCAGACGGTCGCTAGCCTTTGCCTGTAAAGTTACCTGTGGTCGAAACAGCCATTTGCTGTATCCGTTCTCCCCCTGATGGATGGAAGACCTGGTTGCGCCAACTCCCACCTGATAACTGAACCACTTCTGCTGTCCCTGTAGCTGGGTGAAAAGATAGAGATTGCTGTACTTCAATTCCGTATCAGCATGACTGCTTCCCACATAGATGTTATCTGTGTGGCTGATATTATATTGTCCACCTACCGATAAAGCCATCTGTTTCCAGTTCTTGCTGTATGTTCCTTCACCAATAAGAGAGCGCTTTCTACCAGTTGCATCATAACTGTAATCGGTCAGCGGAGCGTTCTTTACAGATTCATCCGGCGTTTTGTTGAACGTATATTCCCTCATACGATACTGGTAATCTGTGCCGATGTAAGTACCCACCAGGTTCAGAGCCAGGTTCTGGTCATGGGGCATGTTGAGCGAATAATAAATGTCCAGAGATGGAATCTGCTCCAGCATTTTTCTGTTGTTTTGCAGATATTGATTTGCCTTGCCGCTTTCCTGATAAAGCTGGTTCATACCTCTCACTGGACTGTTGTAATTGAAGAAATTCAACCGTACATTCAATGTATATTTGTCTGGCTCACTAAGATTATAACCCAACTGTACATTATTGGTGGTGTATAGGAACGGAGAATCATAACCTAAATAATTGCGATGTAGAGTTTCTCCTGTGGGCAGATGATAAGTACCGAGACTCTCATAGCTTCGTTCCTCTACCGAGCGATAGGAGAAACTGTAGTTGATGCTGAATTCCGATTTCTTCACATTGTATTTGAAATAACCGTCGCTATTATTGAAACCAGCCTTGGTGCCTTGCATCGTAGAAACTCCACCCACATAACCGGCATAGCGTCGGCGGACCTGGTAGTTGATGACTGCATCCAGATTGCTGTCTCCATATTTGAGTCCTGGAACATTGATGAATTCCACCTTTGTAACTTCATCCGGCTGCAAAGCCAATACATCTTGCATGCTAACCTTGACATCGTTGATGCGTATTTGCACATCTCCGCCCTTTAATGACAGAACTTTGCGTTCTGCTCGATTTACGATAATGGTAGGCAAAGACAAGTTGTCCAACAGATCATAACCATTGGAAGCCGTTTTCACCTGCTCTTTTGTAGGGAAGATGATTTGTCTATCTACTTTTTCTACAACCCTTGCTGCTTCAACGGTCACACCTTTCAACAGGTATGAATTCGCCTGCATCTTCACATTTCCGATGCGGGCAATAGGTATCAGCTTGCAAATCGTCTTGTAGCCTACGAACGAAACCTTCATGAGGGCCTGCTTCTGCTGGCAGGGGATGACGAAATCGCCATTGGCGTTGCTCACGCCTCCACAGAGGAAGGAGGAATCCTTCGGGTTGAGCAGCTGGATGTTGGCGAATTCTACAGGAAGATTGTGATTGTCTATCAGTCTGCCTATCAGCTTGCGCTCGCTCTTGCGTATGCACTCCACGGTGATGAGGCTGTCGCCCACGGTCATCTGCATCGGATAGAAACCGATTACCTTGCGGATGGCATCGGGAATATTGGCTGTCTTCACGTTCTGGGTAACTGTGAAGTCTTCCAGTTCGTTGTAGATGAAACTGATTTTATAGCGCTTGGAAGCCTTGTCGAGGTCGATGAGAACGTCCGACATGCTGCGGTCGTGATAGTTGCGCTGGATGTGCTGTGCGCTCATCGCCAGGGCGAACGTGCACAGCAGGAATATGATGGCTGAAAATCTTCTCATAATGATACTTTTTAACTTTGAACTTTGAGCTTTTAACTTTGAACTTTATGATTATTTGAGAGTCGATAATATTATGCTTACTTTTGATAAGCTTGTTATTTTACAATCAGCTCGTTTTGTTGCAATTCGATGTTTACATTCTCGAATTGGTTCAGTTCTTTTACGATGTTCTCGATGCTCGAATGACTGTTCCATTCGTAATAGAGGCGGAGGGTCTTGTCCTCGTTATTCTCAAACTTCACTTGTAAATCATAATAAGAAGCAATCTCTGAAATCATCTGCTCGAAAGCCACATTCTCGAAAGTCTTGTGAATGGCTGGCTTTTCTGGTTTCGGATGAGTCAGGGAATCCTTTGCTGCTACCTGCTTTGCGGAATCTGATTTTATGACTTCCGGATGAGTATCTGCGGTTACCTGAGTTGGTTCCTGGCTGCGCTTGATGTAAGTATGGATTGCGGCAAAGGCAATACCCGAAATCAAGACAAAACCGGCGATGGATGCTGCCAGTTTACGCCAGGAAGTTATAGGATGGGATGCTTCCAGAAGTTGATGTTTCTGGCTGAATTTCTCCCATTCCTCATCTATATTAATAATAGGAGAGGGGCTTTCAAGTGCAGAATCCACTTCCATCATCGTCTGATAGAGTTTTCGGCATTCCTCATCCTGCAATATTTCACGAATCTCCTCATCAGAATACTTCTCCTGATGGTCGATGATATCCAGTATTTTTTCAAACTTGTCCATAATAAATCTGCTAAGGGTTAAATTTTTGCTTTAATTTTCTGGTGCCTTGCGCCAGATGCTTATAAACTGCCACTTCGCTGATGCCCAATTCCGTAGCAATCTCCCGATATTTCAGTTTCTGCCGAAAACGGAGATCGAGTACCTTGCGGGTTTGTGGCGTGAGCTCAGCATTCATATAAGCCAGAATTGCCTCGTACTTTTCGGTCTCCTTGTCTATTTCGGCAATCGTCGCTTCCAGGGGAGCTATCGAAGGCGAAGTATCGGTTTTCAGGAGATGATGAACCCGGTCTTTCATCTTCTGTCGGCTCAACAGGTTGAGGCATTTATGGCGCACACACACCAGAAGATAGCTCCCGGCGTTGGCGGAAGGCAGGGGCGAATTGCTGGCTATTGTCTCGTTATCAAGACCCAGTTGGGTCTTTCCGTCGAGCACATCGGCAAAGACTTCGCTCACCACATCCTTGCTGGCTGCATCATCCTTTAGAAGTACCCTGGCCAATTGGTACATCCTCAGATAATGTTGCCGGAAGAGCTGTTCTATCGTTTCTTTGTTTATTTGCATTACTTTATTTCTTTTGCCTATATTACAATCGAATTTTCATTTTCCTAACCCTTAGCAGAATATTTTTTAATGCAAATTTTTAAAACTTCAAAATTACCCTATCGGACTTGCTCCTTCTTCAGATGCTTATAAAGCCTCACGCCACATCTCGCTATCATTTCCATTACGCCACTCAGCATCGAAATTTGAACTTTGAGTTTTGACCATTGAACTTTATGATTAGTTTTTGTTATCCTATTCGAAAAGTTATTTTTTTCAGGAGTTAAAGGTGTTAAGGAGTTATCGCTCCCTTCGGTCGCTGAGGAGTTAAGACAACGGCCTTGAGGGAACGGTTAATTTCAAGTCCACAAAAGCATTTGTCTTAACTCCTTAACTCCTTAACTCCTTTAACTCCTTCTTGATTTCTGCCATTTTGTTACGGCGTTCGATGGAGAACGTATCTCCGTGGGTTTCCACATAGTCGAAGAGCATGAAGGCCTTGCCGAGGAGTTCGTCCCTTGTGGGCTGCCCCACGGTATCGGCCTCGTGATAATAGAGTTCGGCGAGCATGTCCATCTTGGAGAGTCGCTTCTCCTCGTCGGCGATGCCTGCCATGGCTTTCATCACGTCGTCGATGGTGGCGATGCTGTAGAAGGCATAAGGACCTACATATTGGTCGTAGAGCTCCCTGATCTTCTCGCGTCTCACCTCCACCTCTTTCTTTTCGAGCATTCTCTCGAGTGCGGCCATAAACTCTCGTATCAGCCGCTGTATGTAGTCTCGTTGTAGCATAGTCTTTTATTTTGTTGTTATTGTTGCGTTATCTAATAGACTCATTGGTATTGCCATGACTAAGGCAAAGTTCAGGGAGTATTGTGAGAAGAGTTCCTAAAAACTCTCCTCTACCCCGTACAATGGGACATTCTTCATCCACTCTTGCTCCTTGTATGGCGACATGGAGAAGCGGATGGCTCGCAAGTCGGGATGGGCGTCAAAGAAGGCGCGAAGTGACTTGGAACGCAGGTTCTCTTCCGCTTTTACCTCTATAGGAGTTATCACCCCTTGGTGCTGGGCAAGGAAGTCTATCTCCAAGCGAGCGTCTCCCCTACTATAATAATAGGTGTAAATGTCCTGTTGACATAATAGCTGGGTAAGGACGTAGTTTTCCGTGAACGCCCCCTTGCTCTCCGTCATGGCTTTGTTGGAGATGAGCATTTGGGCAGGTTCCATCTCGCTCAGCGCACCCAGGAGGCCGACATCCAGGAGAAACAGCTTGAAAGCATTGAGGTCTTCGTAAAACTTCAAAGGCATTCCTACTTCTCTTACTCGGGAAATGCGATAGGTGAGACCTGCATCCACCAGCCATTGTATTGCCATCTCAAAATCCTTGGCTCGTGCTCCGCTTCTCACCGCTCCATAGATGAACTTCTTGTTTTCCTTGGCAAGCTGAGAAGGGATAGATTGCCAAACCATGCTGATGCGAGTGGCTTCATTTGGGCTGACATGCTTCGACATGTCACTACGATAAATGGTGAGAATGTTGTTCTGAACCTGTCTGACGAGATTTGCATCATTAGTTGCAAGATAAGTTTTCACAGCCTCAGGCATTCCCCCTACAAAATAATATTCTCTTAATATCTTGATGAGTTTATCATGAAGTAATGTGATGGTCTTCCAGTCTTTACTTTTCAATATGTTCAGCAACTGTTCTTCGTCTTTTGCCATAAGAAACTCTTCGAAAGACATAGGGTAGAGTCGAATGATATCAACCTTTCCCACTGGGGCGGATTCTCCTTGGTGCATGGCAACGCCTAAAAGTGAACCTGCTACAGCCACATGGTATTCTGGTGCATTTTCACAGAAATACTTCAGCGAGGAAAGTCCCTTGTGAAGTTCTTGTATTTCATCCAGAATGATAAGCGTTTTGCCAGGGATTATAGGCTGTTTGCTAATGGCTCCGATAACCATTAGGACTCGCTTCATATCATAATCTTCTGCAAATATGTTGGCAATCTCAGAGTTTCCATCACAGTTGATGTAGGCTACGTGGTCATATTCCTGTTTTCCAAACTCCTGGAGGATATAAGTCTTGCCTACTTGTCTTGCTCCTGATAAGATTAAGGGCTTTCTGTAAAGGCTCTCTTTCCATGCTTTTAATTGTTCTATGATCGTTCTTTTCATCCTTACATACATTTTGAAGCTGTTAATGATGCTAATAACTAGCTGTTATGATGCTTAAACAGCTCTGTCGGTTGCAAAGATACACTTTTTTACACGAACTTTCAAATGTTTTCAACACTTTTTTACACGAACTTTCCTCGTATGCATACACTTTTTTACATGAACTTTCCTCGTATTACGTTCATGACAACCGCTTTCCCATCTTATTCGTTGTTGGTGATAGCCTCCACATATTCCCACAGTTTCTTGTAGAAGGGATGCTGCGTCATGGTGTCTTTGTTGCCCAGGATGATGAGCTTCATGCGGGCACGCGTCATCGCCACGTTCATGCGGCGCAGGTCTTTCAGGAAACCGATCTGTCCTTCGTCATTGGAACGCACCAGCGAGATGAGGATCACGTCGCGCTCCTGTCCCTGGAATCCGTCCACCGTGTTGACGCTGATCAGGCGGCGGTAAGGCTTGAAGAACTCATACTTCTTGATGAGCCTCTTGAGGTATTGCACCTGAGCACGATAGGGCGAGATGATTCCCACGTCGATGCGCTCGTCTATTACGCGCTGCTTGCCTATCTTGGTGAAGTATTCCGCCAGGGTGAGGAGAGTAAGCTCCGCCTCCGCCTTGTTGATGCGGCCGAAGCTCTCGCCCACAAACTGCTCTTTGAAGTTCATGTCTACATTCTGCCGGGAAACTGATGCTGAAACTGTATTATCATCCGCCGACGATGAACTGGATGCAGAATCCTCGGAAGCCTCCTCCCCCTCGATGGTTATCTGATTCTCCGTGTCTCCTGTGTCAATCCATGTGATGGCGTGGTCGTAGTCCAGAATGCTCCGGTATTTTATCTGTGGCGCACTCTGCACCTTGCCGTGGTAGAACCAGTCGCTCGAGAAACGCATGATCTCCTCGTTCATGCGGTATTGTATCTTCAGCAGCGTCACCACCTCGGGTTTGTTCTCGGCGATTCGCTCCATCAGCGTCTTGCCCAGTCCTGCTCTCATGGCGGCGATGCTCTTCACCGTAGGCGGCAGCTGACAGTGGTCGCCCGCCAGCACTACTCTACCGGCTCTTCTCATCGGAATCCAGCAGGCTGCCTCTAAGGCTTGAGCTGCCTCGTCGATGAAGAGTGTGCCAAACTTCATCCCCTCCAAGAGTCTGTGGGACGAGCCTACCAGCGTGCAGGCGATGACTCTTGCCTCGCCCATCAGCTCGGCGTTGATTCTTATCTCTATCTCGGCGGCACGGCTCTTCAGCCTGTCCATCTTCTGGTGGAAGTTCTCGCTTCCCTTCTTGCGGTTCTTGCGCAGTTCGCGGATGGCCTTGCGGATGGCCCACAGCTGCGGATAGTCGGGATGGCTCTCGAAGCGTCGCTCATAGGTGAAACCGAGCATCTTGTCGTTGACTCGTGTCGGGTTGCCGATGCGCAGCACGTTGATGCCTCTGTCCACGAGTTTCTCTGAGATCCAGTCCACCGCCATGTTGCTCTGGGCGCACACCAGCACCTGGCTCTCCCGCATCAGCGTCTCGTTGATGGCTTCCACCAGGGTCGTGGTCTTTCCTGTTCCCGGAGGACCGTGCACGATGGCTACGTCCTTCGCCCACAACACCTCGTTTACGGCCTGTTCCTGGGTGGGGTTGAGCCAGGGAAATCTCATGGGCTCAAAGCTGTATCGTTCTGCTTTCCGGTGCGAGTAGAAGAGGTCGCGCAGATAAGCCAGGCGGTTGTTCTTGGCTTTCATCGTGCGGTCGAGGGCGTCGAACATCGTCTTGTAGCTCGTCTCGTCGAACGACAGCTGAACGCCCACTGGCACGTCAGCCTGCTGCAGTTCGAGCAGCGGAGCCGAGTCGGGTACGGTAATCACCATTCTGTCGCCGTCCACATAGCTCACGGTGCCTGTGAAGGAGAAGTATTTCAACATCTTCTTTTCTGTCTTCCCGTCTGTCTGCGCGGATTTAGTTTCCCCTGCCTTAAAGAACATGACGGGTCTTCCGAACTCAAAGTTGTGTTCGATGTCCTGGTCTTCGGTACGGAACACCTCTATGGCGTTTTGGTTGAGCGAGTTGTAGAAGCTTTTTCCTATGCGTAGCGGAAACCAGGCATCGCCTCTCTTCACCTTTCGCTGCATTCCCATCTGTTCGGTCTGTTTGCGAAAGGCTTCTTTCTCGGTGTAATACTCTATTTGCAGTAGAGTACGTTGCTGAAGCAGTGCTTGTATTGGTGATGTTTGTTCCATATCGTGTGCAAAAGTACTGCTTTTTTTTTGGGAAAGATAAGTATTATCAAGAAAAATCACTTATCTTTGCATCATGAAATCATCTGTTCTTCTCAGCGAACTCAGCATCGGCTACCGCCATCGGGGCGAAACCAAGGTCGTAGCCAGTCATCTCAAAGGCTGCCTCTGTGCCGGCCAGCTGACCTGCCTCATTGGTCCCAACGGCGTAGGCAAGTCTACCCTGTTGCGCACTCTTTCGGGCTTTCTCCGCCCCCTGCAGGGCGAGGTGCTGCTCGGTACTGGCAGCCGTCCCGTACCCCTTTCCAGCCTCACCCGTGGCGAGCTTTCGCGCCAGATGAGCATCGTGCTCACCGCCAAGCCCGAGACCTCCGGTCTCACCGTAGCCGACCTTGTCGGCATGGGGCGTTCCCCTTATACCGGGTTCTGGGGCCGTCTGAGTCAGGCAGACCGTGCCCTTGTCGCCGAGGCCATGCGTCAGGTCGGCATCAGTCATCTCAGCGACCGCAGGATAAGCACGTTGAGCGATGGCGAGCGACAGAAGGCGATGATCGCCAAGGCTTTGGCACAGTCCACGCCCATCCTCTTCCTCGACGAGCCTACGGCGTTCTTAGACTATCCCAGCAAGGTAGAGATGCTGCAGCTGCTGCGCAGCCTGGCTCACGATCTTGGCAAGACCATCTTCCTCTCCACCCACGATATAGAAATGGCGCTTCAGCTTTCCGACCGCCTCTGGCTGATGCAGTCAGGCCGTTTCGAGACCGGCACACCGCACGAGCTGGCTGCCCGAGGCTCGCTCTCGCTGTTCATCGAGCATAACGGCATACACCTTGACAAGGATTCGCTGGCAATAAGGATTGAGGAAGAGTGAGGGGGGCTTTATTTTGATAACTGACTTTCAGGGCGTGCTGCTTCTGGAGCTTTTGGGCCTTCAGCCCGTACTTAAACCACTTGCGAAACTTCAGTACAGAGCCCACTTGAAAAAGCCAATTTTACGAAAACCTACTTTTGATTATCAATAACTGAAGTTTCGCATGTGGTTTAAGTACGGGCTGAAGGCCCAAAAGCTCCTAGCCCAGGGCATCGCCCTGGGTATAATGGCAATCAGCAATGCGCCCTGTAAGGGCAACAGCTTTATATATTGCCTGGAGTTTTAAAGCTTTTGCCCCTACAGGGCGACAGGTTACCGCCCCAAACAACCCAGGGCGATGCCCTGGGCTAAGAGCTTCTGCCCTTTCAGGGCGTGTGGGGCTTACTTGCGAAACTTGAATTAGTTATAAATCTATGTTCTAAACTTTAGAACTTAAGTTCGATACTTTAGAACTCAAGTTCGATACTTTAGAACATAAGTTCTAAACTTTAGAACATAGATTTTTATAGGCTAAAAGAACATTTATATAGTATAAGAGTAAGATTTCTTGTGGTTTGACGATTTTAGCTGACCCTCTTAGCGTTGTTTTTAACATGGTTGACTCGGTTGTTACTTATTTTATTTATCATTTACGTTGACTTACTTCATTTTAGTTATATTCATAGTTGACGACTTATGCTGAGTAGTTACTAAAGGAGATTAAAGTATAAAAATATCTTAAATAAAAAGCTTTCAGCGAAACATTGTGCCGTTTCACGGAAAATAATTTGGTCAAAATGTACCTTTTCTGTACATTTGCATGTAGAGATTAGAATATCAGAACAAGGTAGTAATGATATAGATTATAAATTTTGAGTTAATTACTGTTTTTTGAAGGTGGTGGGTCCTCGTGAGAAGACGTACCACCTGTTTTGTTTATATCAACTTCTTCCCCATTCACGAACTTATTACAAATGGTTCAAGATAAACTCACGGCATTCTTCCATCAGCCATTTGGGAGTACTGGTAGCGCCACAAATTCCCACTGTGTTTACATCCTTGAGCCAGTCGAGGTTGATTTCATTGGCACTTTCTATCTGATAACTGTTGGGGTTCACGCGATGACATTCCTTGAAGAGCACCTTACCGTTGGAACTCTTGCGTCCGCTCACAAAAAGCACGAGGTCGTGCTTGGAAGCAAAGCTGGCTATATTGGGCATTCGGTTTGCCACCTGTCGGCAGATGGTGTCAAAACTCTTGAAAGTGGCGCCCTCTACAATATGCTCCTGACAATACTCTATGATACGATGAAACTCGTCAAGACTCTTAGTCGTCTGGGAATAGAGATAGATATCGCGAGAGAAATCCAGTTTCTCCACATCCTGGAATTTCTCAATCACGATGGCCTTGCTGGCAGTCTGCCCCACCAGTCCCAACACCTCTGCGTGTCCATTCTTGCCAAAGATGACTATCTGCGCATCCGGATTGCTGGTATACTGCCGCTTGATACGTTTCTGCAACTGCAACACCACAGGACAGGTGGCGTCAATGATGTCTATATGGTTTTGCTCGGCCAGGGCATAAGTCTCAGGCGGCTCACCATGAGCACGCAACAACACCTTGACATGATGCAGCTTCTCCATATCCTCGTGGTTGATGGTGATTAGCCCGGCATGATGCAGTCGTTCCACCTCCATTCCGTTGTGTACGATATCACCTAAGCAATACAGTTGTCCACCTTTTTCGAGTTCTTCCTCAGCCTTCTTGATGGCAGTGGTCACACCAAAGCAGAATCCACTGCCATTATCTATTTCTATTTGCACGGTTCTTTCTTTTTTTTAAACAGAACTTGTTACTTTGCGTTCTTACTTGTCTGTTCCCATTTATCTGTTCTTAATAGACTCGTCTCTCTCACATCACCTTTACCTTTACCACCACCTTGGCATTATCAGGATCGTTGGTTATCATGAGCACACGAGGATTCTTCGAACGCGACTTCTTCAGTTCGGATGCGACGGCAGTCACCTTGAGTTTAACCGTCTCTCCAGGCTGAATCTTCGACTTTTTGAGCGACACCTGAAGTCCCATGGTAAACATCTGCATACTTCTTATCTCGAGCACCGATTTGCCTTCATTGGTGATGAGGATTTCGCCCTTCACCTTTTTCTTGGTGCCGAAGTTACCAAGGTCGAGTGTGGTGGTAGATAGTTTCACCTTAGGCGCCTGTGCCAAGTCTTCGGCTGTCAACTTCTCGAAGTTTGGTAAAAGAACTGCCGACACACTGATTTCCTTCTCGGGTGCCACCTTGTCACCAAGATGCGAGCCAAGATAGATGGAAGTCTGATTCAGTCCCAAGTCGCGCAACTTGCGTGAGTCCAACATAACAGTGATCACACCACTGTGGCTTGGCGCCAACTTGGAAGGCGACACCTGTGCGGTGAGATAGGGAGGCAAGTGCAGCACTACAGGCTGCAGCACCTCGTCGGTAGGATTCATGATGTGGATGCGCTGCACGGGGCGGTCGCCTCGGTTGATGTCATCAAACTCCAGATCCTGTATGTCGGTTTTCAACTTGCCTAACTGATAGGCGTAATTGCCAGCAAAGTCGACCACTCTGTCCACCACCTTTCCACGCATAGTAAGCACGAAAGGCTGTTCGTCGGCATTGCTGAAGAGTCCAATCTGCTTGATGAACGTGCCCATTTGCTTGGCATCGAATGTTGCCCTGACCATAAACGAATCGCCCGGTGCTATGTCTCGCTCAGGAAACTCCACCTCTGTGCATCCGCAACTCTTGCGCACCTGGCTGATGCGCAAAGCCTTGTTGCCGGCGTTCTTCAAAGGGAATTCTGCCGTTACGGGATTTCTGAACAACACCTGCCCACAGTCGATTGTCTCCTGCTGCGTGGTTATTTCCTGCGCCGATGCCGAAACCGCCAACAGCGATACCAGCATCCATATACTCATTCTTTTCATCTGTTCACATTGTATTTATCAGTTCGTATATTCTGTTCCTTATTCTACTTTCGGAATTCTAAGAGTCAGGGAGTTAAGACATCACTCCTTCACATTCAGCCTATAAGCCTCTGCCCTTCCGCCAAACTCAGGACTGTAGGCACACTGCGCCACACAGGTTCCTGCCTGATATTCGCCTTTGCGGTCGATGTAATACTCCATCTCCACCACGTGCCTTCCTTTGGATAAACGGCCAAAGTAGAGATTTGTTGTATAATCCTTGGGTGCCACATAGCAACCCATGCTCCACTGATAGCCGCTCAATTGAGTGACGGGCTCCAAGCAGGCAGCGCGCTTATCCACCACTTGCACGAAGTCGTAGTCGCGGTCAGCTGTAATAGCAAGCACTACTTTTACCTTGTCGCCCACCTTCACGTTCTTGGCGCTCTCCACCTTTCTCACCACCTTGATGCCTGCCTCTGAGGCGGCTATCTCGGCAGAGGACTGCACAAACTGGGCGTATACTGCGCCCCAACTGGTGCCTTCGTTCTTCTTGTCAATCGTCAGCGTGTGTGGTGCGCCCTGCTTCGAGGTCTTCACATAGCCCAGTCCTGCCGTAGCCTGTGGCAACTGCAGTGGTTTGCCGTCTATACGGATAGTGGCATCGTCTGCCGACTTCTGCAGCAGTATTTCCTTACCATTGAGGAAGGCATAAACCGCATCCACCGTGTTGACTGGAGTATCCCAAGCCTGGGTGCGCTTCGACTGCAACAACCACAGCTTCATCTCGTCGACAGCTTGCTGAACGGTCAGATTCTCTGCGGCAAATGCCTTTCCAGCCTTTGTACCCAGCATCTCCGTTGCCTCGATAGCGGCCACCTGTGTAGGAATCTTATAGTCGCGCCAGCTATAGTAAGCATTGCGTGTGTCGAAGTATCTTCCCATTCCCGGTCTGCTTACCGAATACTCGGCTATGCTCTGCAGATAGTCGGCAGCCTTAGCCTGCTGTCCATTGCTTGCCAGCACCACGGCAGCTCTTGCCTTGCCATAGATGGTGAACTCACCGGTACGCTCTGCCATATTCTGCAGCAGATAAGTCGCTGCCGGATCAAGTTTGCGTCCGTCGAGCGAGAGAATATATAAATAATGTATAGCCAGTTCGCTCGGGCGCACATTTCTCTTCTTCTCCGCCTCTTTCTTCATGTCCTTCACTTCTGCAGCAGCCTTTCGCTGCAGATAGCGCAGAGCAGCAGTCAGCATGTCTTTGGTCTCCTGCTGTATACCCACCATACGGTTCAGCCTAACCATCATCTCAGCCACCTCGGTAGTCATGTATCTGCTGCCTTCCATGCCTTTCCACCAGGCGAAGGAGCCGTCGGCAAGCTGAAGCTTACGCAATTTTGCCACCTCGTCGGTCAGTCGGTTCTGACACAGCGACTCATCCAGATATTCAATCAATAGTTTTTTCTGCTCGCTCTCCCTGTCGGCATCCATCACCCAAGGTGTTTCGTTGAGCACAAGTTCGCGCAGTTCCTGATTCTTCTCCAGAACACTCTGCAGTGAAGTGCCAGCCTCGTCAGCCTTGCCACCCTTAGCTGCTCTTGCGCTTTCGGCCGAGGCTGCTTCCTGCTTCCACAACTTCACTACCTGTGCGATGACAGGACTCTGCTTCATGATGTGGCGAGCGATGCTGTTGCTGTAGATAGCCGACATCAGCGAGACGGCATTGTCGTCTTTTGCCTTGCTGAGCGATGGCAGCGCCTGAATCATCAGCCAGCTTGGATTGTTGCTGTACTCGATAGTCACCTTGGCGCGTTCTGCCTGTGCAGCCTGTTTGCCTTCCTTGTCGGCAAAGAGCGAAGTGAGGTCGAAGTGCTTCTCTCCTTTCTCGGGCAGGGTGATGGGCAGGGTGCGTGTTACGAGCTCGCTGTTGCCTAATACGGGCAGATAGTGCTGCTCGCCGTCGCTATAGCCACGACCGGCAGCCACCACCTTATTAATATATACACCCTCTTTCAGCCCCTGCACGTCAAACATCAGCGATGTCGATCCGTTGGCTTCCAGGTTGTATTTCTGAGTCTGTTGCCACACCACCTTGTTGGTTTCGGGGTCAAGAATCTGCATACGAGCATTGCCGTTCACCTTCCTGTCTGAGTTGTTGAACACTCTGACAGCCACCACAGCCTTGTCGCCTTCGCGCAGGAAGCGTGGCATATTGGGCTGCACCATCACCGTCTTTTGTGCCACAGCCTCGGCATCTATGACGCCATGACACATCTCTCTATTATGAGCCAGTCCCACAAATCTCCAAGTTGTTATGCTCTCAGGCAGGGTGAAACGTATGGCCACATTACCCTCATCGTCGGTCTGCAGGGCTGGATAGAAGAAAGCCGTCTCGTTCAAGTTCTCGCGTGTCTGCACCTGGTCGAGCTTTTCTTCAGTCTTTGCCGCCTCAGGCGCAGAGCAGCCCACAGCGATTCCTCCGTCAGCCACATCCTCTGCCGCGCTCTCGGTAAGTCCCGACAGCTGTTTGGCGTTAGCATATCTGGTTCCTCTGATGTGCATCACTCTACTTTCCTCCTTCACCAATTCATCGCGGACGATGACGGGGGCTGTTGCCTTTGCACTCTCCACCGTTCTGTCTTCCATGGCACCTTTGGCAAAGAAGAACACCTTCTTGCCATAAAACTCGCTATGGAAGTAGAACGGATTAAAACTGTCGACCTGCAGTTCGTTCTCCTGATAATACTTAGTAGGGAAGTTGCTGCCAAAGCCCGCATAGCGGGTTCTCACGGCGAGGTTGTTCTTCCAGTAGCTACTGGGCAGCGACTGATAGAAGCCCAGATTCATCTGCCATATAAGTCTCTGCAACGGGTCGAGCGACTTGTCGTAGAGCACACTCATCAACTGCGCCTTGGCTGGTTTTCCGTCGGGCGTAGTGATGCGCAGTGTCCATTCCTCCTTCTGTCCAGGTGTAAGCCGGTTGCGGAAAGTTTTCCACTCGATGTTCAGCTTCTTCTCGGGCATGGGGCGTGCGATGTTCATGGTGCGTGAGTAGCATTTCCCGTCCTTTACAAAGGCGTAGTTGAGCACGATGCCCGAGGCATATTCTGGTCGGTAGGTGAAGGGCAAGGTGACGATGCTGTCGCCCAGTTCCCATGCACCTTTCTCAATCAGCTTGTTGCCGGCGATGATCGAGTAGACGATGTGCACACCGTTGGCCGATGACCCAACCTGCAGATAGACAGGCTTGCCGTCGGTGCGGAAGCTCGTGGCAGTCTGATAGCTCCAGTGCATGGTCTCCTCCATCGGCCTGGTGTCCTTCATACTAAAGAGGGTGAACTTATGCTGCAGACTGTCCTGTCCGCACACAGCCTCCACCAGGTGCATGCCCGATGCCAAATGTTGCAGTTGCACAGGCTCATTGGCCTCAGCATCAAGCCACTCGCCCCCATCTATGCGATACTTCAGCGAGTGGGCAATCTTTATTCCAGCACTGTTGAGGTAGGCAAAGGTCACCTGTTTCAGACTGTCGGTCTCCATGCGTTTAGGTAGGTCGACAGCAAAGGCGGTGGGCTTCGTGCCGAGAGGCAGACTCATCTCGCCTTCATGACTCTCGCCGCTGATGTCGGTGACGATGGCAGACACGTCGAAGTGGAAGAATCTCGCCACTCGCATAAAATCGTCAGCGCCATTGCTGTCGGCGCCAGTCAACTTAGCCTCTAATGGTATTTCCACATCAAAGCTTCCATCCTCACGGGTCACAGCCTCTCCTGTCATCACCTGTCGGTCGGCTGAACGTGAGCCCCACCACCACAGTTGATTGCGCCTTGTCACAGTGTATTCCACCTTGGCTCCCTGAACAGGCAGGCCCGCATAGGTCTTAGCTGTAGCTTTCACCACCACGGTGTCGCCCCATGTATATCGTTCGTTCACCTCGGGAAAGTTAATTTCAAAGGTGGGGCGCTTGTATTCTTCAACACGGAAGTAGCATCCATCGCCCATGGCTCTTACACTATACTGTCCAGTCAGTCCGCCTTGTGGCAACACGAAGTCGGCGGCAGCCATTCCGTAATCGTCCGTCGTGACAGTCTTCTCTGCCACCACCTTCCAGTTGGCATCATACAGCTCCATCTTCACCTCCTTGCCCTTCTCAAAGGCCTTGGCATCAGTCCCTCGCTCATTGATGGCGAGGATGGCAGCGGCATGCACCGTCTGTCCGGGACGATAGATGGCTCGGTCGGTATACAGATTGACGATGGTCTTGTTGTTTTTCTGCTCATAGTAGCGTGTACGCGAGAGATAGATGTCTCGTGCTGGACAATATTTGTCGGTCGTGGTAGAAAGCAGCACGCTTCCGTCCACGTTCTTGAAGTACGCCTCACCCTCGGCATCGCTGGTAAGCCTGGCATGCACGATACGCTTATGCTTCTTGGTTTTGAAATCGTAGTAGTCGTCTCTGTAGAGTTCTATCCTTGCACCGGCAATGGGCTGTCCGCTCGTGGCACTAACCACTACATAGCGGTGCCTGTCATCGGGCAGCTGCTGTATCATCACAGCCAGGTCGCTCACATAGAAGAGTCGTCGGGCTGGCGTCACACCTGGGTTGTCGGCCGTCACCTCCATGAGATAGGCGCCTATGGGCAGCGCAGGCAACAGGATGGAATCTTTCACCTCCTCGTAGTCTGGATGACCATAAAACTGTCTGCTGTATTCTTTCTCGTGAAGCTCCGAAGTCTTGGTTTTCAGCCACTTGTAAGTTTTATCATCCTGCACGTCATATTCGTTGTCGGCAGTGATATCGAGGCGCGACAGCTTCACCTTCACGTTCTGCAGGTTGCGCACGCTGAGATGAACCCACTGCTTCTGTCCTGGGCGCAACACCTGCTGCAGGTCCTCGATATCAAACATAGGTTCGGTGAGTCGTTTCTGTGCATTTCTCAACACGTTCATCCTCGACCATCCTCCCCATCGGCTCAGAGCATAGTTGATATATTTGAGTTTATCAGCCGGTTTGATGTCGGTGGCTTCCTCCATGAAGCGATAGTGCTCCACCGCCAGTTCTCCCGCCTCGGGAATGTCTTGATATACATGGATGAGCGAGTCGATGGCATTGAGATACTTCGATTTTTTCACCTCTCTCACGTCGTCCTGACGATATTTCTGAATCACCTCAAAGGCACACAGACAGGCTGCACCTCTGTTGCCCACCTTATTATAATAGGTGTACATCTTCAGATAAGCCTCCTTGCTGTCGGCCTCGAAACCTATAAGATGGAGTAAATCGTTGCCAAACGACGATCCGTCGAGTCCCTTCATGGTGAGGGGCGCATACTCGGTCGAGGTGTGGTGTGCAAGCTGTTCGGGCTGTGCCAGCGCCTTCATAAAATATTCCTGCGCCTTCGCCTTGTTCACGCGGTAATGGCTTGTCTGTTCACCCTCGTCGGACAAGGAGATGTCGTAGACATTCTCCTCATAGAGTTTTCCCAATACTGCATTCCACACAGCCTTGAGCACAGGATCTGCAGCCTGTTGCTCCTGCTTCTTCATACGCTGGATGGCAGGAGCCAGCGAGTCGGGGGAAATAGATTTCCACAGCATCGCCTGTCTCATCTCGGCAGCCAGCAGTTGTCCGTAGTCTTTCGACGCGGAAGCCTTGGCGCTTAGTTTTCTCATCACACCGATCTCGCTCTTCGGAAGGTCTTTCTGCCTGTAGGCATCAGCCTGCTTCCAAAGGTTGTCGTAAGTCTGAGCCATCGTTTGTATCACGGCAAACAGGACAAAGACAAGTGCTAAAATATTTTTTTTCATAAGCCAAGTGTATGAAATGTTAACAATCCGTTTGATTTCAAACCTAATCTATTGCAAAAATACAAAAAATATCAGTTATCTAACTTTACAATTAAAACTTTTTACTAACTTTGCATCAAAATCATGCAAATAATCTAAAAAATAGCATTCTGTTTCTCGTAAGAATTCAGTTCTACGTAATAAATAAGTAAAAAACCAATAAAAATACTACAAAGACAATGGCAGAGAAAAAGTACGGTCATTTCGATGACGACAATCGCGAGTATGTAATTACCGATCCACAGACCCCATGGCCTTGGATCAACTATTTGGGAAATGAGGATTTCTTCTCGCTCATCTCCAATACAGCAGGCGGCTATTCCTTCTACAAGGACGCAAAATTCCGGCGTATCACCCGCTACCGATACAATGGTGTGCCTATGGACAATGGCGGCCGCTATTTCTATATCAAGGACGGCGACACCGTGTGGAATCCCGGATGGAAGCCCTGCAAGACTCCACTCGACAGCTACGAGTGCCGTCACGGTATGAACTATACCCGCATTACGGGAAGCAAGAACGGTGTGGAGGCAAGTGTGCTCTTCTTTGTTCCGCTTCACACCTGGGCTGAGGTACAGAAGATGACGCTCAAGAATCAGTCGCAGGAGACGAAGACCCTCAAGGTGTTCTCCTTTGCCGAATGGTGCCTGTGGAATGCAGCAACCGATATGGAGAACTTCCAGCGCAACTTCTCCACCGGCGAGGTAGAGGTGGAAGGCTCCACCATCTATCACAAGACCGAGTATCGTGAGCGTCGCAACCACTACGCCTTCTATACCGTCAATACAGAAATCCAGGGATATGACACCGACCGCGAGAGCTTCATCGGACTCTACAACGAGTTCTCTGAGCCACAGGCTGTGACGGAGGGCAAACCACGCGACAGCTTTGCCCACGGCTGGAGCCCTATCGCGTCGCATTATATCGAGGTGACACTGCAGCCAGGCGAGAGCCGCGATCTCATCTTCCTCTTAGGCTATGTGGAGAACGAACAGGACAAGAAGTTCGTCGCCAAGAAGGTCATCAATAAGGAGAAGGCTCATCTGCTTATCCAGCAGTTTAACACTACTGAGAAGGTGGACGCTGCCTTCGCAGAACTCAACCAGTACTGGGACAACCTGCTGAACATCTTCACCATAAAGAGCGGCAACGACAAGTTAGACCGCATGGTGAACATCTGGAACCAGTATCAGTGCATGATCACTTTCTGCATGTCGCGCTCGGCAAGTTTCTTCGAGAGCGGCATCGGTCGTGGCATGGGCTTCCGCGACTCCAACCAGGACCTCGTGGGCTTTGTGCATCAGATTCCCACCCGTGCACGGCAGCGCATCATCGACATTGCCAGCACCCAGTTTCCAGACGGCGGCTGCTATCATCAGTATCAGCCACTCACCAAGCGCGGCAACAACGACATCGGTGGCGGATTCAACGATGATCCATGCTGGCTCATCTTCGGAACCGTGGCTTACATAAAGGAGACGGGCGACTTCTCCATCCTCTCCGAGCAGGTGCCTTTCGACAACCAGCCGGGCAGCGAGGTAAGTCTCTTCGAGCACTTGAAGATTTCGATGAACCATGTCATCAACAACCTCGGTCCTCACAAGTTGCCACTCATCGGACGTGCCGACTGGAACGACTGCCTCAACCTCAACTGCTTCTCGTGGGATCCTAACGAGAGTTTCCAGACAACAGAGAACAAGGGAGAAGGCTCCAAGGCAGAGAGCCTGATGATTGCCGGACTCTTTGTTGTTACAGGCAAGGACTATGTGGCGCTCTGCAAGCAGCTCGCCAAGGAAGCCGCAAACAGCAGTGAAGGCACTATCGCTGGTCTCGCCGAGAATGACTACCTCGCAGAAGCCAACCGTATGCAGCAGGCAGTAGACCAGATGAGCGAAGCCGTGAAGCAGCACGGATGGGACGGAGAATGGTTCCTCCGCGCCTACGACTTCTTCGGCAACAAGATAGGAAGTGATGAGAACGAGGAGGGCAAGATATTCATTGAAAGCCAGGGCTGGTGTACCATGGCGGGCATCGGACTGGAAGATGGTCTCTGCGACAAGGCACTGGATAGCGCCAAGGAGCGTCTGGAGTGCGAGCACGGAATGGTGTTAAACAATCCAGCCTACACCACCTATCATGTAGAGATGGGCGAGATTTCCTCTTATCCCGAGGGATATAAGGAGAATGCAGGCATCTTCTGCCACAACAATCCTTGGGTCATCATTGGCGAAACCGTTGCCGGACGTGGCAACGACGCCTGGAACCACTACACCAAAATTCTGCCCAGCTACGTGGAAGAAAAATATCAGACACTACACAAGGTGGAACCATACGTGAACTGCCAGATGGTGGCAGGCAAGGATGCAGCCCGTCCGGGCGAGGGAAAGAACTCATGGCTCACAGGCACCGCAGCATGGATGTGGTACACCGTCAGCGAATTCATTCTCGGCATCAAGCCCGACTACGAGGGTCTTCTCATCGATCCCTGCCTTCCAAGCACCGCTAAGGAGTATGAGGTAGTGCGCAAGTTCCGTGGTGGCGAGTACCACATCGTGATAAAAAATCCCGATGGCAAGGAGAAGGGCGTAAGCCGCATCACCGTAGACGGCAAGCTCATCAGCGGAACCATTGTTCCCTGCTCCCCAGGCAAGCACGAAGTCCACGTAGAGATGTAACTACCCCCCCAAAAAAAAACAAAAAGAGGGTGTGTCATAAGTCTGTGACGCACCCTCATCTTTATTTTATTAACACTATTCTTACTTACAAGAACTTACTTGACCTCCTTGAAATGCAAACCGTTATTAAACAAGCCATCTGCGTGAACGTGCTGCAAATGTGCTGCAAATATGGAAATAAGCAACGATAAGCAAACACGCACTCAACTGCTGCAAAGGTAGTGCAAATGAGCGGAATATCAAAACAAATACGAAGTTTTGTTTTGTATTCCCGAGTGCAGCCTACCTTATTAAAAGGTAGTGTTTTTACTTGTAAACACTAAATGTAGTACCTCAAAAACTACAAACGAAATACAGCAAAAAATACAAATGAATTGCCACAAAAGTTAGTTCTAAACTACCACAAAAGTTAGCAATAAAACAGCACAATTCATAGTGTTAAATATCCACAAATATCAGTTTTTGCTTGCATACATGACTGAATATCACTAACTTTGCATACATTATCAAATCACGGTTACAATATGAGTTATTCACATAGAATTGCAGACCTTCAACTGGCAGAGCGTCTTGAGGCTTTCGGGGCTGTACTAATAGAGGGGCCTAAGTGGTGCGGAAAGACAACAACTGCGGAACAAATGAGCAAAAGTGTCATTAAGATGCAGGACACGGAGATGCAGGAAGAATACGCTGCAACTGCTGCCTCAAAACCATCATTGTTGTTGATGGGTGAAACGCTCTGTTCTATTCAGACAAAAAATGCTTGATATAACGATCAAGAGTATTCCGGTCAACCTTACACAGCTTTGCAATTTTGCGCTTCGAAACATTCGCTTTAAGCAGTTCTCGAATAAGTGTTTCTTTTCCGTGTAACTTGTATTTCTCGGAAGCACTCTTTCGCCCTTTTGGTCTGCCAAGTATAACGCCCTCTGCTTTTTTACGCGCCAAAGCTTCCTTGGTTCGCTGACTGATAAGGTTGCGCTCAATCTCGGCAGACAAACCAAAAGCAAAGGCAAGCACTTTGCTTTGGATGTCGTCACCAAGGCGATAGTTATCTTTGATTGTCCAAACGCGGCACTCCTTGGTCATGCAAATGTTCAAAATTTCCATAATCATGAATAAGTTGCGGCCAAGCCGGGAAAGTTCTGCACAAATGATGAGATCGTCTTTTTGTACTCGCCTCAGAAGTTTTCCCAGCTCTCGCTTGTTGTATGCTTTCGTTCCACTGATGGTTTCCTCAATCCAACCATCAATCACAAGTTTGTTGCGTTCGCAGAATTTGTTGATTTCAAAACGTTGGTTCTCTACTGTCTGTCTGTCGCTGCTGACTCTAATGTAACCGTAAATCATAATTATTCATTTGTAAAGTTTAAAATAATAAATAAGCGATTAACAAGCGCATAACAAAGGCATAAGAAACAAGGACCCCATAAACGCAAAAAGCGTGCAACTCATTGAGCTGCACGCTTTTGCTTATTATTTATTATGTATTTACCTTTCGGCATTACTTAACCTCCTCGAAAATAATTCTTATTGATTTCCAGCAAGATACGACGACGTGTCGCAAATATATCCCAAATTTTTGATGGCAGATAGTACGTAGGAATAAGCATCCATAAGTATCGTTTTTCGACTTATTATCGTTTAGATTGTTTAACTGTGAAGTTCGCAATTAGTATCATGTATGTCATCCTTTATGTGCGTCAAGCTGAAGT
>Ga0256404_1005106_pt1 | contig 23773 bp, 16 predicted proteins | sample RumenRJG_01DNA_FD_185990 | JGI IMG/M metagenome (GOLD analysis project Ga0256404, IMG submission 185990) | Bovine rumen microbial communities from Lethbridge, Alberta, Canada - RJG_01 | ecosystem: Host-associated > Mammals > Digestive system > Stomach > Rumen | place: Canada: Alberta | collected... | reverse complement strand
GGTACAATCCTTTCGTTGGTTTTAATGTTTTTTTTGCAATTATATTATACCACAAAAAGAAGAGCTTTGCACTACCTTTTCGGTGTGCGAAGCTCTCTTTTTTGCTCTAGGGCTGCAACAGCCCCTTTTCGTTGCACAAATAAACCGACATCCGCAATAAAACGGGTGTCGGTTTAGTAAAAAGAACTATCTGCTCTTTTATTTTACGCTTGAGGGGAGCTTTGCAGCGCCAAAGGCTTTACACAGCTTATCAAGATCCTGCTTATAGTCATACTTTTTGGTATAGTTCAGAGGTGTCACGCGGGCAGCGGCGAGGTCAAATGTACACTGTGCGGCGGCGATGACATTGTTGCCTACCCTATAATAAGCGATGTGCATTTCAGCCTCGTCATCACCCATACAGGATATGGCGTGATCGGTGCCGATATCGTATTTTTTCACATCCTTATCCATAGTCATCTCGTTTTTCATGCTATCGGAGAACACCAGGGAGAACAGCTTTTTAGCCTCCTCCTCGTCCTTGCAGTTGAAGCAGACTGCCTCAACATAGCCGTCGATAGTGGTATCCCTATGGCCTTCATCTTCATACTCAAAGGACTGGAACTCGATGAACACCTGAGAATCCGCTTTGACTGTTGCTATATGCCTTTCGTCCTCGATAAGATCATCGAACGGATCGAAGAGCTGATTTGTTTTGACATCTGCAAAAATGCTGAAGGTACCCGCCGGCTCCGCAGCAGTTTGCGCAAAGGCTTTCTGTGGGTCTCCCGAATAGGTTATCTCCTGCGCGGCAAAATTCTTCACAGCGACAGTTTTAAGGTCGATACCGACACTTGGCTGCGGCGGCTCTGTATTGGGTGTAGTGGTGGTTTCCTTCTCTGTTTTCTCGGGTGATTCCGAAGAAGCTTGTGTGGTAGTGGTGGTTGCTGATGTTGTGGTGGTAGTGGTTTCCGTCGTGCTTGAGCTGTCGGGAACTGATGAGGATTCGGTTACAGATGATGCATCCGAGCTGCTGTCAGTTTTCTCCGAGCAGGCTGCCATTGACAGGGTCATTGTCAGCGCGAGCGCTGCGGCGATGAGTTTTTTCATTTAGTTTTCCTCCCCTGTATACTTTAAAAGTTTTATTTATTTTACAACTAAAAGCACTTTATGTCAAGGATTTTTTGCAAAACACAAGACCCGATGCCTGAAAACAAGCATCGGGTCGAATTATTATGTGTTTATTGCAACATCTGTGATGTTACTTTGCAGCCTCAGCTATTGCAGCCTGTGCAGCAGCGAGTCTTGCGATAGGCACACGGAACGGTGAGCAGGAAACATAGTCCAGACCGATCTTGTGGCAGAACTCAACAGAGGAAGGATCTCCGCCGTGCTCGCCGCAAATTCCGCAGTGGAGCTTTGGATTAACCGGCTTACCGAGGTCAAGAGCCATCTTCATGAGCTTGCCTACGCCGTCCTGATCGAGCTTAGCGAATGGATCGCTCTCGAAGATCTTCTTGTCGTAGTAAGCGCCGAGGAACTTGCCTGCGTCATCTCTTGAGAAGCCGAATGTCATCTGTGTAAGGTCATTAGTACCGAAGCAGAAGAAGTCAGCATTTGCAGCGATCTCGTCAGCTGTAAGAGCAGCTCTTGGGATCTCGATCATTGTACCAACCTCGTACTTGAGATCGGAACCAGCCTCTGCGATAATTGCGTCAGCGGTCTCAACAACGACCTTCTTAACGAACTTGAGCTCCTTAACGTCGCCAACCAGCGGGATCATGATCTCAGGAACAACGTTCCAGTCAGCGTGAGCCTTCTGAACGTTGATAGCAGCCTTGATAACAGCCTTTGTCTGCATAGCAGCGATCTCAGGATATGTTACAGCAAGACGGCATCCGCGGTGACCCATCATTGGGTTGAACTCGTGCAGTGAAGCGATGATAGCCTTGATGTCCTCAACGGACTTGCCCTGTGCTGCTGCAAGAGCCTTGATGTCCTCTTCCTCAGTAGGAACGAACTCGTGAAGCGGAGGATCGAGGAATCTGATAGTAACAGGATTTCCTTCAAGTGCCTCGTAAAGAGCCTCGAAGTCAGCCTGCTGCATTGGCTCGATCTTAGCAAGAGCAGCCTCTCTCTCCTCAACTGTATCTGCGCAGATCATCTCTCTGAATGCTGCGATCCTGTCAGCCTCGAAGAACATATGCTCTGTACGGCAAAGACCGATACCCTCAGCGCCGAGCTCTCTTGCCTTCTTAGCGTCAGCAGGAGTATCAGCGTTTGTTCTTACCTTGAGCTTTCTGTACTTGTCAGCCCAAGCCATGATCTTACCGAACTCGCCTGCGATAGTAGCGTCAACAGTCGGGATAACGCCCTCGTAGATGTTACCTGTTGTACCGTCTATAGAAATGTAGTCGCCCTCAGTGAATGTCTTTCCGCCGAGCTCGAACTTCTTGTTAACTTCGTCCATCTTGATGTCGCCGCAGCCTGAAACGCAGCACTCGCCCATTCCTCTTGCAACAACGGCAGCGTGTGATGTCATACCGCCGCGGACTGTGAGGATACCCTGTGCAGCCTTCATACCTGTGATGTCCTCAGGTGATGTTTCAAGTCTTACAAGGATGACCTTCTCGCCCTTTTCAGCCCATGCAACAGCGTCGTCAGCTGTGAATACTACCTTACCGCAAGCAGCTCCCGGTGAAGCACCAAGACCCTTGCCAAGAGGTGTAGCAGCCTTGATAGCCTTTGCATCGAACTGTGGGTGAAGCAGAGTATCGAGGTTTCTTGGGTCGATCATTGCAACAGCTTCCTGCTCGGTCTTGTGTCCCTCGTCAACGAGGTCGCAAGCGATCTTCAGGGCAGCCTGTGCAGTTCTCTTACCGTTTCTGCACTGAAGCATATAGAGCTTGCCGTCCTCAACGGTGAACTCCATATCCTGCATATCGTGATATCTGTTTTCAAGAGTCTCACAAACCTTTACGAAGTCCTTGTAAGCCTGTGGGAACTTCTGAGCCATCTCTTCGATAGGCATTGGTGTACGAACACCTGCAACAACGTCCTCGCCCTGTGCGTTGGTAAGGAACTCGCCCATTAGCTTGTTCTCACCTGTAGCAGGGTCACGGGTAAATGCAACACCTGTACCGCAGTTGTCACCCATGTTGCCGAATGCCATTGACTGTACGTTAACAGCGGTACCCCAGCTGAACGGGATATCGTTGTCTCTTCTGTATACGTTTGCTCTTGGGTTATCCCAGCTTCTGAATACAGCCTTGATAGCGCCCATGAGCTGCTCCTTAGGATCGCTTGGGAAGTCTGTGCCGATCTTAGCCTTGTACTCAGCCTTGAACTGACCTGCAAGCTCCTTGAGATCGTCAGCGGTAAGCTCAACGTCCTGTTTAACGCCTCTTTCTTCCTTCATCTTGTCGATAAGCTGCTCAAAATACTTCTTACCAACTTCCATAACTACGTCAGAATACATCTGGATGAATCTTCTGTAGCAGTCCCAAGCCCATCTTGGATTATTGGACTTTGTTGCGATCGTCTCTACAACGTCCTCATTAAGACCAAGGTTAAGGATCGTATCCATCATACCAGGCATAGAAGCTCTTGCGCCCGAACGTACGGAAACGAGAAGCGGATTCTCCTTATCACCGAACTTCTTTCCTGTGATCTCTTCCATCTTTCCGATGTACTCTCTGATCTCTGCCTGGATCTCCTCGCTGATACCGCCGTCCTCATAATACTGAGTACAAGCCTCTGTTGTGATAGTGAAGCCCTGTGGTACCGGCAGACCGATGTTGGTCATTTCAGCAAGGTTAGCGCCCTTTCCTCCGAGGAGCTCTCTCATGCTGGCATTACCCTCTGAGAAAAGGTAACAATACTTTTTAGCCATTGGTTATACCTCCGTTTTATTATGAATTCCCGTATTGGCGGCAATAGCTTCCGCCCGAGTGTACATAGCACTGCATACGGTTGCTCTTATATTATAACAGATATGTTTTGAAATTACCATAGTTTTCACAGATTTTTAAATATAAATTTTTTCACAATATTTATTGCAGATTTATGTACAATTTACACAGAACTCGAAATGCTGTGCGATTTGCGCAAAATGTTTATTGACTTGCGGCAGTTTTAGCTATATAATAAAATCAAATTACATTTTGGAGGAACTTTTAATGGCAGATAATGTGATAATCCTTGCCGGCGGGCAGGGCAAGCGAATGAAAAGCGACAAGCCGAAGGCTTTATGCAAGGTACTGGGCGAGCCTATGCTCGAATGGGTGATAAGCGCGTGCGAGCAGGCAGGCATCAGCGACATATGCGTAGTAAAGGGCTTTATGGGCGAATACATTGACGAGTATCTTTCCGCGAGGCAGGGTGCGGCGAGCATTGTGACTGTTGAGCAGAAAGAGAGACTCGGCACGGGTCACGCAGTTATGCAGGCGGCAGACTATCTGCGCGCAAGAAACGGCGGGAACACGCTGATCCTGTGCGGTGACGCACCGTTTATCGACAGGGACACGATAGCGGGCGCTCTTGAACTGCACAAGGCAGGAAACTGCGGTGTTACGGTGGTAACGTCAAAGATCGGTGACCCGACGGGCTACGGCAGGGTCATCCGCACGGACAGCGGCATATCGGGGATAGTTGAGCACAAGGACTGCACGTCGCAGCAGCGCGAGATAAACGAGATAAACTCGGGGTGCTACTGGTTTGAGACACAGGCTTTGCTTGACGTACTGTGCGAGATAAAGCCAAACAACGCGCAGGGCGAGTATTATCTCACCGACTGCGTTGAGCTTATCATAGCAAAGGGAAAGCGCGCAGATGCGTTTATTTCGGCTAACCCGAACGTTTCGCTGGGCGCTAATGACCGCAAGGGTCTGCTGGAGCTGAACGACATCGCAAGGAAGGACGTTATCGGCAAATGGCTCGATGCGGGGATAGAGTTCACCTGCACGGACGGTGTGAGCATCGGCAGGAACGTTGTTATCGGCGTGGGCAGCACGATATGCCAGAATGTCACGCTCTGCGGCGGCACGGTCATCGGCAGGGACTGCTACATCGGTCAGGGCAGCGTTATCGACAGCGCAGACATCGGCGACGGCTCGATAATACTTGCATCGCACGTTTACGGCACAAGCATTGCGCCGAACTCGTCGGTCGGACCTTTTGAGTTCAGGAAATAACATTTTAAGGCAGTCATTATGCGGCTGCCTTATTTTTCACCAAAAAAGAGTGTTATGTTTTGTTCAACATTACAAAAAACGTTTTCGTAGATTTTTGGTTGTTGACTTAATCCGACACATATATTATAATAATCCGAAAGGGCTGTGTACTTACAGCTCACAAGAAAGGATGAGAATAATGAAAACTTGTACAACTTGCGGAGCTATGCTCGATGACAACGCAGCATTTTGCAGCAAGTGCGGTGCTACATTTGCTCCCAACGGCGGTGCTATGGGTGGGTTCCAGCAGCCGCAGCAGCCACAGCAGCCGCAGTTCAACCAGCCGCAGCAGCCGCAGTTCAATCAGCCGCAGCAGCCGCAGTTCAATCAGCCGCAGCAGTTCGGTCAGCCACAGCAGCCGCAGTTCAACCAGCCGCAGCAGTTCGGTCAGCCGCAGCCATTCGGTCAGCCTGCATTCCAGGGCGGCACAGCTGTTAAGCAGGGCAACAACAAGACGGTATTTGTTATCGTCGGAATTGCCGTAGCTGCTCTCGTTGTTGGTCTTATACTGTTCCTGTTCGTTTTCAAGGGCGACTACAAAAAGGACATCGTGGGGACCTGGACAGATACTACCGATGCTATGACTACTATGGAGTTCAAGGAAGACGGAAACTTTGTAATGAAGCATCTGCTCCAGCAGCTCAAAGGCACATACGAGATCGACGGCAGCACACTCAAGCTCAACATCAAGAATGCGGGCACACAGGAGTTCAAGATATCTTCAATGAACAGCAAGGAAATGACGCTGAAAGGCACCGGAAGCGACAAAAATACGATGTATAAGCTAAAGAAGAAATAGCAGATAACATAAAGCCGTTTCCCCATAAAGGAGGCTGCTTTATTTTTGCCCAAAATGCAGATGCAAAATCTGTGCGAAATTCCAAAAAAACATAAGCCGCGGCGTGAATATGTTGACTTGGATAACATATGGTGATATAATGAAATTGTTAATATTTCATACAAGGAGAATTATATTATGATATGCTCAAAATGCGGTTCGCAGATACCTGACAATTCATCTTTCTGCAATGTATGCGGTGCGGTGATCGACAATGCTGCGCCCGCGGGGATAATCCCCGATATCAGACAGCCATTTCAGCAGGGCGGTCAGGTGCAGCCAAACGGCTTTGCGGGCTTTGATCCGAATGCCCAGATGCAGAATATGAATTACGCTGCACAGCCGCAGATGCCCGATAACCCGATGGGTGCGCAGGCGGCAGGTATGCCCGTGCAGTCACAGGGCGGCAGCAGGAAAAAGCTTATTATCATCATTTCGGCGATAGCTGCTGCGGTCGCGGTGGTACTGCTGATACTGTTTTTGTTTGTGTTCAAATCAAAGAAGGACCTTATTGTAGGAACGTGGCAGGAAAACGGGAAAAGCGGCTCGTACACGCGCTTCAACAAGGACGGAACGGTTGAGCTTGTGCTGGGCAACGATCAAACAAAGTCAGTTTACGAGATCGACGGGGACTCGCTTATCATCAAAAGAGAAAACATTAGCATGAATTACAAGATAGACGAGCTTACAGAGGATAAGCTGACATTGTCTGCTGTTGCGGGAGGGAAAACCAATAGCGTTTCCTTTACAAAGGTCAATGAGGATGCTGCTGTTAAGTCATATACGGAAAAGTCTAAACTGAAAACAGCCAACTCAAACGCAAAGCTGGTTTTCACCACGATCAACAACGAGGCTGCCGACCGCATCGCTGACGGAGAAAGGGTAGAGGCTGTACACACGGGCGGCACTGTTGCGGTAGCTGACCTTGAGGATTCAAGCGACCCTCTCTTGAAGGCGGTCTACAATGCGCTGAAGGATAACGGCGGTGAAAAGGGTTATGTTTACATCGAATTTGACCCGAATGATTACGAGTCAACGGGATTTGTACAGTGGTCTGCAAGCGAAAGCGGCGGACTTATCGGGCAATATCCGAACCCTGCAAAAACTGTTGAGGAGTCAGAGGGAATGACTTTCGGGCAGAAAAACTGATAACAAACAAGCAAGCAGCTCCACAGCGGGCTGCTTTTTTATTTGACAAAAGAGCAGTTTTGTGGTATATTGATATCAATAAAAGCGCAACCCCGTTTTGACATAAAAAACGGGGTTATTGGCGTTAATATACTTAGGAGAATAAACTATGGACATTTTTGAAAAGCTAAAAGCGCTTGGTGCGAAAAAGCCTCAGGGCAAACCCGAATACATCATTGCGGGGCTGGGCAACCCCGGAGTTGAATACGAAAAGACACGCCACAACACAGGATTTATGGCGATAGACGCGCTGGCGCAGAGGTTCGGTTTCAGCGTGAACACGCACAAGTTCAACGCGCTTATCGGCGATGCGGTCATCGCTGACAAGAGGTGCCTTGTTATGAAGCCGCTGACGTATATGAACAAAAGCGGCGAGGCTATCGCTGATGCTATGGACTTTTACGATATACCCACGGAAAACATCATCGTTATTTTTGACGATATATCGCTCGAGGTCGGCAAGATGCGGCTGCGCAGAAAAGGTTCATCGGGCGGCCACAACGGGATAAAGAGCATTATACACAACTGCGGCAGCGAGGATTTTCCGCGCATAAAGATAGGTGTGGGTATGAAGCCTCACCCGGACTATGACCTTGCAAAGTGGGTGCTGTCAAAATACTCTGATGACGAGCTGAAGACGCTGGGTGAGGTATTTGACCATTCAAACCGCGCGGCAGAGCTTATTTTGCAGGGCAAGATGAACGAGGCAATGAATTCATTCAACTAAAGAGGGTCAGTTATTTTTGAACATTTTTTATGACATCGGTTCCCGATTGCAGGCATACAAGGATATTAAGAAATGTCTGCTGGGCGGGTATACTCCCTGCTGTGTGACGGGAGTTTCAAATATTCATAAGGCGCAGCTCGCGATGACGACAAGCACGCTCGCGCCGTGCCTTGTTATATGTGATGACGAGGCTGCCTGCACGAGAATGGCGGAGGACATAAACTCGATGGCGCGTGAACGTATCGCGTGCATTTATCCTGCAAAGGATATGAACTTTGCGTACATGGAGGGTATCTCGCGCGAGTACGAACACAGGCGTCTGGAGGCGCTGTCGCTTATATTGCAGGGCAAGTGCAGGGTGCTTTGCGCAAGCATGGAGGCGTGCTTGCAGGGCACGATACCGCGAAGCGTTCTGCGGGAGAACTCTTTTGAGCTGGCGGTGGGCAGCGAGGTGCAGCTTGATGAGCTGGTGAAGAGGCTGAACGCAAGCGGATACACGCGAACAGACCAGATAGAAGGTCACGCGCAGTTCTCGGTGCGCGGTTCGATAGTCGATATTTTTCCCGTGCAGGAGGCTCACCCGATACGAATGGAGCTGTGGGGGGACGAGGTCGACTCGGTTTCATATTTTGATACTGTGACGCAGAGGCGAACAGAGAGCCTGGAGTCTGTGACGGTATTCCCTGCCCTTGAGATAATCTTTGAGAGCAGCGAGATACTGTGCGAAAGGCTTGAGCAGCTCTCAAAAAATGCGCGCGGCAAAAAGCTCGATGCGATAAGAAAAAACATCAGCCGCGACCTTGAGACTGTGCAGGCCGGCATTACGCTGACCAACCTCGACAAGTATTACAGCCTTGCATATGAGACCACGGCAACGGTGTTTGACTACTTTGACGGCGGTGCGGTCATCGTGTGCGAGTACACCAACTGCATTGAAAAAGGCAGGGCGGCGCTGACGCAGCTTGCGCAGGACATAAAGCTTTTGTACGAGGACGGGATACTGTTCAAGCGGCTTGACGGGTTCTGCATAGATCTTGCACAGGCGGAGCTGAACATACTTAAAAGCAAGTCCGTTTTTCTGGACACATTTATGCGTTCAAACAACGGCATAAAATTCAAGAAGCTTATTGCGGCGGACTGCAAGCAGACTGCGGCTTGGGGCGGAAATATCGTTCACCTTGAAGAAGAACTCGGTGCGCTGTGCGACAGCGGTTACTGCACGGTGCTGCTCGCAGGCTCGGAGAGGACTGTGCCGATAATCGTAAAGGATCTTGTCGATGCGGGTATTCCGGCAGAGGCGCTAAAGGACGACAGTGCGGTGCTTGAGGGCAAGGTGTATGTGCGCACGGGCAGCATTTCGGGTGGATTTGACTACCCCGAGATAAAGTGCGCGGTCATCACGCAGATGAAGACGATGGTCGCCAAGCGTAAAAAGAAACAGAAAAAGGCAGGCGAAGAGATCAAGAGCCTTTCAGATGTGCAAAAGGGCGATATCGTGGTACACTCGATGTACGGTCTGGGGCGCTTCGAGGGTATACGCAGCCTTGAGACTAACGGCATAACAAAGGACTACATCACTATCAAATACGCGGGCACGGACGTTTTGTATGTTCCTGTTACGCAGCTTGATCTGGTATCAAGATATATAGGTCCAAAGGACGATGAAAATGTAAAGCTCAACAAGCTCAACTCTGCGGAATGGACAAAGACGAGGAACCGCGTAAAAGCGGCGGTCAAGGACATGGCTGAACAGCTGACAAAGCTGTATGCGCAAAGGCAGCTCGCAAAGGGCTTTGCATTCTCCCCCGATAACGAGTGGCAGGCGGAGTTTGAGGAGAGGTTCGACTACGATGAAACAGAGGATCAGCTGCGCAGCATCGAGGAGATAAAGGCGGATATGCAAAAGCCATCCCCGATGGACAGACTGCTTTGCGGCGATGTCGGCTTCGGCAAAACGGAGGTCGCGCTGCGTGCTGCTTTCAAGGCTATGATAGACGGAAAGCAGGTCGCCATACTTGTGCCGACCACGGTGCTTGCGTGGCAGCATTATCAGACGGCGGTAAAGCGGTTTGAACACTTCCCTATCAAAGTCGAGCTGCTTTCGAGGTTCAGAAAGCCCAAGGAGCAAAGGGCTATCATCAGAGAGCTCGGGCGCGGTACGATCGACCTTATCATCGGCACGCACAGGCTTGTACAGAAGGACGTTGTGTTCAAAAATCTCGGGCTTGCGATAATCGACGAGGAGCAGCGCTTCGGCGTGGCGACAAAGGAAAAGTTCAAGGAGCTTTTCAAAGGTGTCGATATGCTTACGCTGTCGGCGACACCTATCCCAAGAACGCTTAATATGGCGCTTTCAGGCATACGCGATATGTCGGTCATCAACGAGGCTCCGCTTGACCGTCACCCTGTACAGACGTATGTTATAGAGTACAACATTGGCGTTATTGCGCAGGCGATAAGCAAGGAGCTGCGCCGCGGCGGTCAGGTATACTATATACACAACCGCATACAGTCGATAGATATGACTGTGAGCAGACTTCAGGAGCTTTTGCCCGATGTGCGTTTTGGTATCGCGCACGGAAAGATAGACGAGGACGAGCTTTCGGAGATATGGCGCCAGCTGGTCGACAGGGAGATAGATGTGCTTGTTTGCACAACGCTTATCGAAACGGGCGTTGATGTGCCGAATGTCAACACGCTGATAATAGAGGACGCGGACAGGATGGGCTTATCACAGCTTTATCAGCTGCGCGGACGTGTCGGGCGCTCTAACAGGCGTGCATTTGCATACTTTACCTTCAGGCGCGGCAAGGTGCTTTCGGAGATAGCGCAGAAAAGACTTGACGCGATACGCGAATTCACACAGTTCGGCTCGGGCTTCCATATAGCTATGCGCGATCTGGAGATACGCGGCGCGGGTTCGGTGCTCAGCGGCAAGCAGCACGGGCATATGGAGGCTGTCGGGTACGATATGTACATTCGTCTGCTGAACGAGGCTATCGCCGAGCAAAAGGGCGAGGCTCCGCCGCCGTCACCCGAGGACTGTCTGGTGGATATTTCGATAGATGCGTTTATTCCCGAGAGCTACATTGAAAACGCATCGCAGAGGATAGATGCGTACCGCAAGATAGCCTCGATAGCTAACGTACAGGATTCGCGCGATGTTATAGACGAGATGATAGACCGATACGGCGAGCCGCCAAAGGCTGTTATGGGACTGATAAATGTTGCGCTGACACGAAACCGCGCTTTGCATCTGAGGATAACGGAGATAGTCCAGCGCGGCGAAAAGGTGTTTTTCTACATCGCACAGCCTGACATCTCACAGATAAAGGCGCTGTCGGGCAGGTACAAAAACCGCATAAGATTTGTGGATTCGGACAAGGCGTATTTTGCGGTCGCGCTTGATAAAAAACAGCCTGCGCACGAGCTTATGGCGCAGGTGATAGACACTATGGAGGATTCGGCGGAAACGAAAAAGGAGGGCTGATATGAAAGGTTTCACTCACATAATCTGCGGTGACGGAAAGGGCAAAACGACAAGTGCTGTCGGGTGCGCGCTGCGTGCAAGGGGCAGCGGTATGAACGTGGTTTTCGTAAGCTTTATGAAGGACGGTACGAGCAGCGAGAACGAGCTTATGAAGGGCGCAGGCATCACGCTTTTGCACTGCGACAGATACTACGGGTTCACCTTTGAGATGACACAGCAGGAAAAGCAGGAGCTTACGCAGCTGCACAACAAGATGCTTACGCAGGCATTTGAGCTTGCGCAAAGCGGTAAGGCGGATATGCTCGTGCTTGATGAGTTTTTCTGCGCGTATGAGTATGAGCTTTTCGACAGGGCTCTGGCTGACAAGCTCACCCTTGAAAAGCCTTACGAGTGCGAGCTTATCCTGACAGGTCACAATGCAGAACAAAAGTATATTGATGCAGCGGACTATGTCACGCGGCTTGAAAACGAAAAGCATCCGTATGAAAAGGGCATCCCTGCACGCAAGGGTATAGAATACTGATGAGGGGGACAGCAAAATGGGCCTTGATAAAATAGTTGTTGAAAATGACTGCCTGTGGTTTGGCGAAACAAGAGTCGAGCCGCCGTTTGACAGGAAAAAGATAGACGCACTGCTCGGTGCGCCGAGAGTGGACGAGTGGGACGTTGAGTTCCTCGGAAAGAACGAACATAACATCACCTGCCTGTGGGACGAGCTGGGCATACGCGCAGACACGGATAATGACGACCGCTCGACCTACAAGAGCTTTTCCGTTTATGTGAAAGACGGCGAGCGTTATCCGCACTCTGCTGCAGGCACGTTTACCGGCAAGGTCATGGTCGGCAGAAAGGAATACAGCAAGTGCAAGATGAAGTACGACTGCCTGATACACGAGCTTAAAAGAGGATATTTCCACGTATACACTTTTCTTATCGACGAGCTTGACAGCATTGATGCAGGTGATAAAGACAAATACATGGACACGCTGATAAAAAGCTCACGCAGTGTACAAATAAGCTATGAGCCGCCAAAGCCAAGGGCAAAAGCCGCGGCTAAGCCGAAGACGACAAAGTACAAGCTGACAAAATGTGACGAGCCTGTACTTGTGTTTGACAATTTCAACTTCAAGCTGGTGGTGATCGAGCAGCTGATGTACAAAAAGGGACTGCTCACGCCGAAGTTTGATATTTACGAATTCGCAGAAGAATACAAACGCAGGAAGATAGACGTTGACGAAGACGGATACGAGCCGATAAAAGAGTCGTTAAAGTGGTTCAAGAACTTGCAGATACCTGCACGGCTGGCAGACGAAGTGACCGAGCTGCTGTTTGACGGCGGGCTTAGTGTTTATCACGGGATCTATCCTTTCTGGGACGGAGAGGACGAGTATTTCGATGTTACCCGGATAAGTGAAAGCGAGCTTTCGCAGTTTAAAAATCTCAAAGAGGCTATCGTGGTGAGCTGCGTTTCACAGGAGGCGATAAAGACCTTGAAAGACCACGGGATAAAGATAAGCTGATAGTGCGTGCATTAAAAACGACCCTGTCCGATAGATACGGACAAGGTCGTTTATTGTTTTACCATTTATCTGCCTGCAAAGACTCTGCCGTTTTCATCGGTGTGGGCTTTGCCTTTTTCTGCTGCGTAGTCAAGTGCTTTTTTCATCTGCACATCTGTCGTTTCACCCGTGCGGGTAAAGCCGAGCAGCCTTGATACCTCGTGAACAAGGTCGTCAAAGGTCATGCTTATCTGCTGCTCGAGAATTATCAGCATAGCGTTGGTAAGCTCCTGCGGACAGATATCGGCAAAGCTGCGCTTGCCCTTTGCGCCCTTGGCTATACGGCATTTGTCATATTCATCGGGCTGCTGGTCATCGCGCCAATAGTAAACGTCAAAGCTGCCGTCATCGTTCTTTCGGCTGGTGACTTTTATACCGCACTTATTGGCGATGCTGTAAAACTGCGTTTCAGCCTCGGGCTTGGGATTTGCTATGCCCCAGGCTGCAAAGACTATCTTCATAGTCTGTCCCTTGCTGACGGGTGCCATAGCGTCGATCACACTGCGTATCTGCGCGGCTATCTTATCTGCCGAATCGGGCTTGATGAACTCTGACGGCTTGCCCTGCTTTGCAAGCGTTATCTCCTCGAACTGCTCGCATTTATCGGCTGCGCTGACGCTGCGCTCCTTTTCAAACTCGATCTTCTGCGGCTTTGGCTGCTCGGGCTGCGGTTGCTGCGGCGGATTTTTATACTCTTCAAGAGCGGTATCTATCTCGCTTTTCAGCTTTTCGATGACCTTTTCGCTGTTATCGTACCAATCGAGGATATTGACGCTGTACATTCTCCAGCCAAGACCTTTCAGCACCGACGGCTGCAAGATGTTTCTGTCGCGCGCAGTGGTCTTTTCAAGCGTTGCATCGCCCATACAGCTTATGCCCATAAGGTACTCGTCCTCGTTATCGGGACAGATGATACCGATGTCGATCTTATATTCCGAGCAGCCGATATTGGTCTTGACCTTGAAGCCGAGCTTTTCTATCTCGTCTGCGACGATACGGACAAAGCCGTTATCGCTTGCCTTATGGTCGGTAACTCTGACAGGCAGCGCGGACTGTCCCTTTGCGGCGAACTCGATAAAGCCCTTGAGTCCCTCAACGCCCTCTGAACGTGTCCTTGAGAGGTCTATCTGGTCGGGTCTGATGACGGAGTAGACTATCATTTCTTTCCTTGCGCGCGAGATAGCTACGTTGAGCCGCCTCCAGCCGCCTTCACGGTTGACGGGGCCGAAGTTCATTGAGACCTTGCCATCCTTATCGGGACCGTAGCCGACGGAGAAAAGGATAACATCGCGCTCATCGCCCTGAACGTTTTCAAGATTCTTGATAAGGATAGGCTCGTACATTGAGTTTGCATACTCTTCAAGCTTTGGGTCTTCAAGAAATCTTGCAGACAGCATATCGTCGATAAGCACCTGCTGGACGATACTGAACGTTACAACTCCTATACTCTCTGCGCGCAGGTTTTCGTCATTAAGGCGGCGGACTATCTCATCAACGATAGCCTCTGCCTCTGCCTTGTTCTGCTTGGAAGAGCCTTTATCGTAATAGCCGTCCACCTGCACCCAGCGCACTCTCGAAACGCGGTCATCGGGCGATGGGAAGGTAAGGAGCTTGTTCTCATAATACTTTGCGTTGCTGTATGCGATAAGGCTTTCGTGCCTTGAACGGTAGTGCCACAGAAGATGCTTTGACGGCATTGACAGCGCAAGGCAGTCATCAAGCACGCTTTCGAGATCCTCCATTTCCTCGTTTTCCTCATCAAAGTGATTGGTATCAAAGAAGGTGGTAGGCGGCAGCTGCTTGGGGTCGCCCACTATCACGACATTTTCGCCCCTTGCGATCGCGCCGACCGCCTCGCTGGTAGACATCTGCGATGCTTCGTCAAACACTACAAGATCGAACTTGGGGAAAGAGGGGTCAATATACTGCGCGACCGAGATAGGTGACATCAGCATACACGGACATATCCTGCGCAAAAGTGTCGGGATACTGTCAAACAGCTTTCTGATAGGCATATTGCGTCCGCCGCTTTTGATAGCCTTGAGCAGCATCGAAAGCTCGCCCGTGCCCTTTGAGGCATTGGACGCATCGGGTATGTTTGCAGACAGCTTTGCGACAAGCTCGGTTATGGTGAGCGATTTGAATTTTTCGTCCGCCTCGGCGTACTTTCTGACCGTTTCTTCAAACTGCGCACCCTGGAAGGACGCAAGCGCAGGTGAGGAGTTCATCACGCTTATTATGATGCCCTGTGCAAAGGCGCACTCAAACGCGGGCAGGATAGTCTGCTCGTCAACGTCGCCGTTTTCGTAGGCGATGTCGACATCGTCAAGTCCGAGCGAAACAAGGGTATTGCGCGCCTGTGTGAGCATCGTTCTGTCACGCAGCTCGCCGATATCCTGCGCAAAGCCCGAGAGCATATGCAAAAAGTCTGTGAAGTAATCGCTGCTGTCATCCAGCGGCGTGAAGTCAACGCTGAAATCTCCGCTCATCGAGGCGGTGCTCTGCTTCATTTTGCCTATTGCTGCTGCGCACTGTGCAAGCTGTTGCTGCGGCGACCTGTCGGCTGCATATCTGCCTGCAAAGCTTGTAAACGCGCTTTGTGCCGCTGCATTATCGCGGCTGACGGTGTTTATCTGCTCACGCAGCCTTATGGAAGCATCGAGCATCTGCGACATTCTCGCGGTATCGGAATTTTCGCCTGCATAGACGGCTGCAAAAAGCGTTTTTGCATTGACAAACGTTTCTATCTGCGCGGCAAGCTTTTTGGCGTTTGAAAGTGTCTGGCAGATCTGAACGTAGTTATCCTTTGTGACGGTATCCTGATCCTTTGCGTAGATCTTCAGTTCCTTTACGAGCTTGCTCTGCCCCATTGCTTTGCCAAGCGCCCACTTCTGCTCGGCGCGTTTCCATTCAAGCAAAGCGCTGTCGCTGTCAAAGGCGTACACGCTGTCCTCAAACGATGCGCTTATCTGCGCTTTGGTGTTTTTATAGCCGTTTATGGCATCTATGAACGCACTGCATTCGGCATCGAACTGACCTGTGCGGTCATTGACGACACCTGCGAGAAACTCGCCCGTGCTGCTGAGAGTCTGTGCGAATTCACCGACTGCGATAATGTTTTTGCGCGAGGCATCAAGCTGCACGCCGATAAGCGAGCACAGCTGCTCAAACGCGGGCTTTGCCTCCTGCACACGCGCAGACGCGTACTTTACGGCGGTTTCAAAGGCATTCCTTATCTCGATGGAATACTCGGAATTTTTGTAATATTTGAGCTTTGAGGCTGCAAGTCCGCCGATCTCGCTTCCGCACACAGACACGGAGCCTATGGCATCACGCACCTGCTCGAGCTTTGCGGCATCGCAGGTATCGACAAAGCCTGTATCAATATTGACAGCGCCCTTGTACTGTGCATTATTTTCAAAGCTGACAACGCTCTGATACATACTCATACCGCAGGCGCGCGGCTTGTGCAGCTCGGTGATTATTTCGTTGAGGCGGCTGCGCAGCTCGTGAACGCGCTTTGCCTGCGCATCATACTCTGCGGGCGCTTTGATGTGACCGACCTCAAGGGTCTTTTCAAGCTGCGAAAGCACTTCCCTTTTCTGCGCCTTATTTGAATGAAGCTCAAGGCAGAACGGGTCGAGCCCTATCTTTTCAAGGCGCTTTTGAACGACCGACAGCGCCGCCATCTTCTCGGCGACAAAAAGCACCGATTTTCCGTTGTACAGCGCATTTGCGATAAGGTTGGTTATGGTCTGTGATTTGCCCGTTCCCGGAGGGCCGTGCAGCACAAAGCTCTCGCCCTTTGATGCGAGGTAGATTGCTGCGAGCTGCGAGGAATCGGCGCTCATGGGGACTGCCATATCCGCAGGCTTTATCTGCTCATCAAGCTGCCGCGGAGTGATGTCGGCGAAATTGCTCTCCCATTCAAGCTTTCCGCTGATAAGGCTTGCAACGACCTTATTGCGCCGCAGTTCGTCACTTCGGCTGCGGATATCGTTGTACATTATAAATCTGCTGAACGAGAACTGACCGAGGAAGGCATTCTCCTCAACGTCCCAGCGCTTTTGCGCCATTACTCCCTGACGCACGGTGCTGAACACAAGCGGCAGATCCACGCCGTTTTCGTCCTCGGGCAGCGGGTCAAGTCCGCCGATAGTTATGCCGAAATCTCTGCGCAGCATTTCAAGCAGAGTGATGTTCATCTGCGTTTCTTCATCGCGCACGCGCAGGACATAGCATCTTTCCTGAAGCTTTTTAACTATATCGACAGGCACGAGAACAAGCGGTGCATAGCGCACCTGTTCGCTCTTGTCGGTCTCGTACCATTTCAGGAAGCCGAGTGCGAGATACAGCGTATTTGCGCCGTTTTCTTCAAGGCTGACCTTTGCCTGACGGTGAAGCTTTTTCATCACCTTTTCAAGATCTGTTTCTTTGAGGAACGAACGCAGGCGGTTCTTTTCAAACTCGCTTTGCGCGATAGCTGTAAGCTGGTCGGCATTTGGATTCTGCTGCTCAAACGTCTTGCTGTCGGCTGCGGTGAGGGACATATCATCGGGCAGCGGCAGTATCTTCATATCGCTGCCTGCGCTGACGGCATCTTCAAGCTTTGCAAGGTCGGGCGCGATGAACTGTACTGTCGTGCCTGTCCGTCTGAAATTCAGAAGAGAATTGCGCAGGCTCAGATCAAGCAGCTTTCTTTCCCACAAGGTCTGGCGGGTGACCTGCTCGCTCTGATCGGCGACTCTGCCCGAAAGGCTTGCATTTATCTGCTCGGGGGCTGCGGTGATGTCCTTTGAGCTGCGCTTGCCAAAGTCCGCAGCAAAGGTCTGCCCCTGTACCATAACAGGTATGGGACGCAAAAGATTGCCGCGGCAGCGCGATATATCGACTGCCATTTCAAAATCCTCGGGCTTATGTATCTTCGCCTCGGCGGCGGCCTTGGCATCATCAAAGCTTACCGACTTTCCTGCAACAAATGCGGTACACTCGACAAGGCATATCTGGTCTATGCCCTTTGCCATACGCTTTGAAATAAGGCTCGCATCGTCCTCGGTACAGTTTGAAAAGCCTGTATCTTCAAGCCACACGCCTGCAAAAGCGTGGCTTTTGGTAAACAGGATAAGCGGATTCAAGCCGACCGCTTCAAGGCACGATGCATACAGCGCCGCAAGGTCGAGGCAGGTGCCGCTTTTTGCGGTAAGCACATCGTGTGCAAGGCGCACGCGCTGACCCTGCGTTTCAAAGCTGGCAGGCGGCATGATGTAGGCGATATTCTCCTCCTGCAGCGCGGCATAGATCGCTGCTGCCTGATTTTTCACAACGTTGGGGTTCCTGCTCTGGTAGCCGTCAAAGGTGGGTGCGCCCGTCCACTTTTGCAAATACGCCGCGGCTTTGCTGACTACTGCTGCGACCTGCGGCAGATTGGGACAGACAAAGGCACTTATCATCTCGGGCACGCAGCCTACGCCCATCCAGTAATTTGCGGGCAGAAGCTCGACGGTACCGCTGACGCTTTCGATGATCTCGCCGTCCTTTTCGATACTGAAATTTGCAGCTGCAACGACCTTCTCGGTAATAGAGTACAGATGATCCGCGCTGACAGTAAGCTCTACGGGTGATATCTCCGCGGTGCGCTCGGGGTCAAGGGCGGCAATGCGCTGCTCAAACGGCTTTGCAAACTGCGGCTCAAACTCTATTCTGAAAGTGACATCGCTGATAGTTTCACTTGTGTTGTTTTTCAACAGAACCTTTCTTACAACGGGAACATAATTCTGCACGAATGCAAAGTTTATCTTCTGCGTAAGATCAGCTGTTATCGAAATGCTGTTAGCCATTGGGTTCCCTCCCGTTTTCATAATAAATTCACAAAAACAGTATAGCACAATTTCTCACTCTTTGCAACAATTTTGCACCATTTTTGCCCGTGTTTTCTGTACGGCTTTAATGTTGACTTTTCCTGCGGGAAATAGTATAATTAAATTTCAGAGTGTTTATGAAAGGAGTACGCTTTTACGCGGCCGGATATATGAGCAATTTCAGGAAAGGACTGCACGACGGCATACCGATCGCGCTGGGGTATCTGTCGGTATCGTTCACCTTCGGCTTACAGTGCATAGCAAACGGCTTGAGCTGGTGGCAGGCGTTTCTTATCTCGCTGACGAACCTTACCTCCGCGGGACAGTTCGCGGGGCTGGGTATAATCACCGCAGGCTCGGGATATTTTGAAATGGCCTGCACGCAGCTCGTTATAAATATGCGATACGCACTTATGGGACTTTCGCTTTCGCAAAAGACGGACAGGACGGTGCGGGGCGTTCACCGCTGGTGCATAGGTTTCGGTATAACCGATGAGATATTTGCTGTTGCGATGGGCAGCAAAAATGAGGTATCAAACAAATATTTGTATGGGCTGATACTGCTGCCTGTTATCGGCTGGTCGGGCGGAACGCTGCTGGGCGCGCTCGCAGGTGCGGTGCTGCCCGATGCGGTGCGCAGCGCACTTTGCATAGCTATATACGGAATGTTCCTTGCGCTGATAATCCCTCCTGCAAAAAAGAGCAGCGCGGTAATGAAGGTCATACTTATTGCGGTGGCTTTGAGCTGCTGCTTCAGATACGTTCCCGTTATCAACAAGATATCGGGCGGGTTTGCGATAATCATCTCTACGATAGCTGCTGCGGCGCTGGGTGCGCTTTTGTTCCCTGTTCCCGAGGCGGACACGAAGGAGGCGGCTGAATGAAAGATACGGGCGTTTTCTTCATCTACCTTGCAGTAATGGCAGGCGTGACCTATCTTATCAGGGCTGTGCCGTTCGTGCTTTGCAAGGGCAAGATAAAAAGCAAGTACATAAGGGATTTTCTTTACTATGTGCCGATGGCTGTGCTGGGTGCGATGACCTTCCCCGATATTTTTTACGCAACGGGAAGCTACGCATCTTCTATCGCGGGATTTATTGTTGCGTGCCTGCTCGCTTTCTTTGAAAAGAGCCTGCTTACGGTCGCTATTTCCGCAAGCGGAGCAGCACTGGCAGTAAACCTCGGTATGATGCTTTTTAAGTAACACGGGAGCAGTTATGTTAAGACTTGAAGAGATAACTCACGACAACATAGACGATATACTCGGTCTGTGTGTCTTTGATGAACAAAAAAAGTTTTGTGCGGACAATGCAAAAAGCATCGCAGAGGCGTTTATCGCCCTCTCGCACGGCGGTCACGCGTTCCCTTTCGGAGCCTTTGACGACGGCACACCTGTCGGATTTGTGATGATAGGCTGCGGGACTGATGACGAATGGACCGACCCTCCTGAAATCGCGAAAAACAACTATAACATCTGGCGGCTGATGACAGACAAAAGGCATCAGGGAAAAGGTTACGGCAAAGGCATATTGAAACTTGCGCTTGACTTTATACGGACTTTTCCCTGCGGCAAAGCAGAGTACTGCTGGCTGTCCTATTCGCCGCAAAACACTGTGGCAGAAAACTTGTACAGTTCGTTTGGCTTCACTAAGACCGGCTCTTTTGACGGCAGCGAACAGATAGCCGTTTTGAAGCTGTGAGGGCTTTCATAAGGGAGGACTTCTGATGATAGGACTTGGCACGCTGATAAACGGCGCAAGCGTAGTCGCGGGCGGCATAGTAGGGCTGTTCGCGGGCAAGCTGTTCAAAAAGCAGCAGCAGGAATCGCTGTGCAAGGTGTGTGGAGTGAGCGTACTTTTCATCGCTATCGCAGGCACGATGGAGGGTATGCTGAAAATAAAGGACGGTGCGCTGAGCAGCGGCAAGACGATGCTTATCGTGATATGTCTTGCGCTGGGCACTATAATCGGTGAGCTGATAGGGATAGAAAAAGGTTTTGAGCGCTTCGGCGAATGGCTCAAAGTCAAAAGCGGCAACAGCGGCGACAAGGGCTTTGTAAACGCATTTGTAAGTGCATCGCTGACGGTGTGCATAGGCGCGATGGCGATAGTCGGTGCTATTCAGGATGCGCTGCTGGGCGACTTTTCAACGCTTGCGCTCAAATCGGTGCTGGACTTTATTATCATCGTCACGATGACATCCTCGCTGGGCAAGGGGTGCATTTTCTCGGCGATACCGATACTGCTTTTTGAGGGCAGCGTGACCTTGCTGGCGCGGCTCATCTCGCCGATAATGACGGCTGCGGCGCTTTCAAATCTTTCGCTGATAGGGTCGATACTTATATTCTGCGTGGGAGTAAATCTTGTGTGGGGCAAAAAGCTGAACGTTGCGAATATGCTGCCCTCGCTGATACTTGCGGTCGCTGCGGCGTTTATCCCCTGGGACTTTTTAAACTAAAAGGAATTGAGGAAATGGTCTTTGTTAAACTGCTTTTAATTGCGCTTGGTCTTTCGATGGACGCTTTCGCGGTGTCCGTATGCAAGGGTCTGAACATGAAAAAGATAAACTACGCCCACGCATTTATCATCGGCGGAGCTTTCGGCGCTTTTCAGGCAATAATGCCGCTTATCGGCTGGGCGGTCGGAAAACAGTTCGCAAGCCTTGTGACATCGGTAAGCCACTGGATCGCATTCGCTCTGCTTTTGTTTATCGGCGGCAAGATGCTTTTTGAGGCAATAAGGGGCGGCGAGGAGGAGATCCCCGAGGGGCTTGACTACAAGGAGCTGCTCATACTTGCGGTAGCGACGAGCATTGATGCGCTTGCAGTAGGTGTGGTATTTGCGGTCGAGAACGTAAAGATACTGCCGTCTGTACTGGTCATCGGCACGGTGACTTTTGTTCTGTCTGTGATCGGTGTGGCGATAGGAAACCGTTTCGGTGCAAGGTACAACAAGGGCGCGCAGATAGCGGGCGGTTCGATACTTGTGCTGCTCGGTGCGAAGATACTTCTGGACGGACTGGGAGTATTTTAAAAAAATGTTTTGGCAAACATCAAAAAAGGGCTTGACAATACTGCAAAGCTGTGTTATAATAATTAAGTTGAAAATGCGTTGGTAGCTCAGCTGGATAGAGTAACTGGCTACGAACCAGTAGGTCGGGGGTTCGAGTCCCTTCCAGCGCACTGAACAAAACGCCGTAAATACGGCAATACCGTTCCTGATGAAAATCGGGAACGGTATTTTTTATGTAAAAATTGGTGCTCAGGGCACTATCAGGGCACTATTCTGACAGCTGACACGAAAGCAGCGACACATAAGTGCCGCTGCTGCGCTGTTTTGTCAGTTTCATATTTTCATATTGTGTTATCCTGCCTTTGTAGTCGCCTTTATATTTTTTCGTCTCAGCATCACATCGGCAAGCTGCTCTGCGGATATCTCATCGGATTCTTTGAGCATGTGGCTGTAAATATCCGTCGTGGTGCTTACCCTGCTGTGACCGAGCCTGCGGCTTATGCTGACAGGGTCAACCTTGCTGAAACACAGCACTGATGCCATTGTATGTCTGAATGCGTGAGGATTGATGTGCGGCAAGCCCTTGTCCCGTGAGAACTTGTCAAGGTATCGGGTTATCGAGTCGGGGTTCATCGGCTCACCCTCGTGACCCGACCTCTCCGAGAAGAACAGGAAGCCTGATTCGTGCCATCTGCTGCCGTATGATTGTTTCTGCTGTTCGTACCACTGCTTGTATTCCCTGAGCAGATCCATTGTTTCTGCGGGGAGATTTACGTAGCGTTCCGAATTCTCGGTCTTGGTTGTATCCACATACGTTCCGTGCTCTGTGGTGTGCAGCAGGTTCAAGTGGATATATATGCGTTTGTTTTCCCAGTCTATTGCATCCCATTTGAGTCCTGCGACCTCTCCCCTGCGGCAGCCTGTTATCATCAGAAGATGAATGATAGTCCGCCACTTTATCGGCAATTTGTCCACTTCCTCCTGTATTTGTTCGAGCTGGTCAAGCTCAAAGAAGTTGACCTTGCTTCGCTTGACTTTCGGCGGTGTAGCCTTTGATGCAGGATTGTAAGGAACTATCATCTCCTTATCCGCCTGTTTGAACACCATATTTATGAACCTGTGATATTCAAGCACCGTCTTTGCCGACAGCGGACTGCTGTCATGCGATATGATGAACAGCTTGGTCAGCGGCTTATCAAGCGCCTTGGCTATATGCTCCGCTTTTGATTTGAGTATCCGCTCTCCCTTGCAGGCTTTGGCTATCGTGTTCACCGAAACATCAAAACTGTCAGATATCTTCTGGAAAGAAAGTCCCTTGCTGCGTATCTCCTTTTTGAGATCAACGATCGCAGTTGCTCTGTATTCGTACTGACGGGTATTGCGCTGTGACAGTTTTTCATAGAAAATATTCAGATGCTGCGGACGAATATCTGCAAGTTTCATGTGCCCTATTTCCTCATTTATTCTCGGCAGCAGCATTTTGTACCCTTCGATAGTCGTTCTCTTTACACCGATCCTCTCTTTGAGCCTTATGACATAGTCAGCATACTTTGCAAAACTCTGCCTGTTGTCGAGAACATATCCCTGTTTGCACTTCTTTTCAAATTCAACAGCGACCTCGTTCAAAGCTTTCATATTCTGTCGTTCTGATTTTTCAGGATCTGGCTTGAAAGTCTTTTCAAATGGTTTCAGCTTCTTCCCGTTTGCATCATAACCCTTGTTGACTCTGATCCTGTATGCGATTATTTCGCCTTGTTTGTTTCTTCTCGGTTCGATATATGCCATTTTATCACCTCCGTTTTTATCACAAGGATACCACAAAGGTATCCCGGTATCCAGACCAAACTCAAAGAGTTTCCACTTACAACACAGAAAGTTATCAGCCCACATCG